>Ga0208373_1000224_pt1 | contig 109100 bp, 88 predicted proteins | sample RifOxyC2_FD_184036 | JGI IMG/M metagenome (GOLD analysis project Ga0208373, IMG submission 184036) | Soil microbial communities from Rifle, Colorado - Rifle Oxygen_injection C2 (SPAdes) | ecosystem: Environmental > Terrestrial > Deep subsurface > Rock core/Sediment | place: Rifle, Colorado... | reverse complement strand
GCTACTTATCCCTCAATTTATGAAGTAATTAGAATAGGGATATTAAAATTAATATCACAATCTGATAAAATTTTTAATATTCAAAACCCTGAGGTAGAATATACAATTTTTATTGAATACCCTTCTTGTTGGGCAGAATCAAGATGGTATTGGAGAGAAACACCTTATGTAACCTTAAATCAATGTGAAAATAATGAGTGTTGTAAAGTTCAATTGACTTTGAAAAAAGAATTCGGTTTCATTAAGATAATTACACCACCAATCTGGATTAACGGTATTAATAATTGTGATCCATTACAATATAGTGGTATACAATGTGGATATAAATGTGGTATACTTGATATTATGCCACCTTCCGATGACCCATATTATGGCATTTGTAATGATTATTGCGGAGGTGGTATACCTGTTGAACATAATTATCTACCAAATGGTATTTCTATGTATAATAGTGATATAAAAGTTGCTCCGAAATTTATGGTGTCTACATGTAATGATGGTACAATAAACATAGCTTTTCAGGAAGTTACAAAATTATCTGGTATATGTGATTTAATAAATGATCAGGAATGTAGAAAAAAGATAATTAAACTTTGCACAGAATATGCATTAAAAAATTTGACAGGAACAAATCCTAATCAAAAAGTAGTTGTATATTTTCCATGCTTTGAACCGTCACAAGATGGTACTAAATTGATGCCATGTGTACCAGAGCAGCCTTGTTGCAAAATAATATTTAACTTAGACAGAGACGACAAACCACCCCAAATTGAGCAACCAGGAAGTGAAAGTTATTGCCAGACTAATCCAAATGTACCAACATTAGGTGGAGCAGGGCCAAATGACTTTCATTTTAATGAACCACTTACACCAGAAGAACCATGTCCTGATGAATGCTATTGGAGAATAACAGGAAATAGTAATATTGATGATAATATTAATTTCATTGGTTCAACAAAAGCTAATGAAAAGATGGTATTTAAAACAACTGGGAGTGATGGAATACCTAAGGAATGTATGGCAATTTTCCCTGATGGAACAATAAGTATGGGTATTGGAAAAAAGAAATTTCCAAATGCTGTTTTATCTGTGTTTGGAATGATTGCAACAACAGAAGTTTTAATACAGTCTGATGGATGGAATAATTGGCCAGATAATGTTTTTGACAAAGATTATAATCTAATGTCTTTAAATGATATTGAAAAATATATCAAATTGAATAAAAGATTACCAGAAATACCTTCAAAGGAAGAAATAATACAGAATGGTTTAGAGTTGGGTAGTATCAATAATAAGTTACTTAAGAAAATTGAAGAGTTAACATTACATATGATACAGATTAAAAAAGAAAACCAAGATTTAAAAACAAGAATTCTAAAATTGGAAAATAAAAAGTAAATATATATCTAGAAGAGGATAAAATGAAAATATTTATCTCAATTTTAATATTTATAACATTATTTTATGTTAATATCAAAGCTGAAGATTATAAACATATTTGTGTGCCATTTAGTGTTGAGCCTTTTAAATCTTATCCATCGATTTATGAACATTATTTGGATGATAAAGAAATAGCTGAAAATATACTTAAATGGAATTATACGGGTGGTATTTTCATAAATAATTGTTTTCTTTGCGGTGATGCAAATGATAAATGGAATTATTTTATAAAAGGTTACTATAATAGACAGAGTATTAATTCTATTGCTGTTACTAATGTTAATGACATAACAACATTTTTTTTAGGTTCGGGTGTAAGAGATTCTTATCAACCAAATATTAAAGAAAAATATACCAAAGGTGGTCTTTATAAAATAACAAAGGAAGAGACATCAAATTTAAATAACTTATCTTGGGTAGAAATAAGTAATTTTCATGATATTATTATTAATTCAATTTTAGCAATTAATAATAATTTGTATGTTGGTACATTAGGTTATGGAATTAGGAAATCCGTAGATAATGGCGCCAATTGGACTCAAATCACAGGAGCGCCATCAAATGTATATTCAATAGCTATTGATAATGATAATAATATATTTGTTGCATCGGGGACTAGTAAAGTATATAAGAAAATTGGTAATCAAAATTGGGAAAGTTGTATTACTGGTTTACATAATAATTTTGTTTCAAATGTTGTATTAATAGGATATCTGGGTAGTACAAAATATATTTATACTGGTGGATATTATACTGATGAATATAATGATAAATTTGCCGCTATCTATCAATCAACAAATGAAGGTGATAATTGGTCATTAATAAATACACCAAGTGAAAATCCAAATCAACAAATACAAGCACTAATTATTGATAATAATTATTTATATGCAGGTTATTCAAATAAAATAACTAAAAAGTCTTTATCAGGTGGCAATTGGAATAATGAAGATGATTCAAATGTTTTTACTTTTTATAAATTAACCAAAAATAATAATAACTATATTCTTGCTGGTACATCTAATGGAATAAAATATAAACAAGTTGATGCCTCAACTTGGAATAATAGCAATTGTGGGCAATATGGTGATGCTGGATATAATAGTAACATCCATGCAATTGCATATATTGATGATGGTGGAAATGGAGATAATATTATATGTGGTTCTGAAATTTTTAAAAATTGGAAAACAGCAATTGTTGTAGATGATTATATAGAAGATGAACAAGAAATTATTAAAAATTATTTTTTTCATAAAGATGATAATAATAATAAAGATGCAAATTTGATTTATAAAAATCCTGGTAGAGAGTATGACAAATACTACAATTGCCATGGATATGCATGGAGTGTTATTGATTGTGGGCGTTTATTAAGTGGGGGTCAAGATTATGCTGATGCTTCATGTAGAGATTATAATTCTATTGAAATTAATCCCAATAATGAAATTCCTTATAAATGGTGTAAAATCACTTATCATTCAAGTGTCGAATCAGATCCTCAGCACTCTGCCGTTTTATTAAGTTATAACCAAGATATTGACACTGCTAGCTGGGTTATATCTAAGTGGTCGAATGGTCCAATATTTATACATATGTTAAATAATTTGGAAGACTATCATAATTTTATCAAAAAATTTTGGAAAGACACGTTACTGTTAAGAGGAAATGTAAGTAATAATACTCTTTATAAAATTGGAAAAATGATAGTTACTTTTGGTAATATTAATATTTCAAATGATAATGTTGAATTTTTTGTCGGTTCAGTTCCAAATCCCCTCGAAAGATTTCCACCAAGTCAAGATAATCCACAATCTTATTATTCAAGAATAGAATTAAAAGAGGGTTTTCATGTAAAAGAAACTCAGGTTAATAAAGTTTTTTGGGCACATATAGCTCCAAATTGTCCTCAAGAACCAATATTTAGTCCTCCACAAGGCTTAGATGATGATTCAAAAGATGATAATATTTCTTTTGTTGAAAGTGATTTCTTTATTGATATTTTTCCAAATCCTTGTTCTGATAAATTGAATATTAAAATTTTAACAATTGCACAAAATATTGGTCAGAACACTTTATCAATAAAAGACATATTTGGGAGAGAAGTTATTAAGTTTGAAAATATCAATCCCCCAAATCAATCAATAAATGTCGATGTTTCTTTACTTTCATCAGGAACTTATTATATTATAATATCAAATAAATATTATACCAAAGCAGTTAAATTTGTAAAGTTGTGATTTGGCTGTGTCAGGAGTAACTCCTGACACGGTTTAAAAAATCATCAACTCAAATAATCACTCATTGAGTATTGATGTTTCGTCTCTACCTATCGGAACTTATTATGTGATAATTTCTAATAAATATTATACAAAAGCAGTTAAATTTGTAAAGTTGTGATTTGACTGTGTCAGGAGTAACTCCTTACAAGGTTTTACTAAATGAATAGCCACTACTTTTAAGTAGTGGAGGCATAAAAAATCAATATGGGATTTATCCCTTTAAACACTTAGGGACTAAAGTCCTGTTCAAGGGAATTTCCCTTCCCCCTATCTGAAGATAGGGGCTATTCAAATAAATATTATTTATCTATTTGGTATTATAAAATGACACAATTATTCAGGAATTATGGAATTTATCTTTCGCCATACATTGTGGCAGGAATATCTTTTATAATATTCTTCATACTCAGTTTTCTCTTAGAAATTTTATTCGTAAAAGTCCTTAAACAGCTTGTCAAACGCACCGCTACCAAGCTGGATGACCATATTATTTATGCCCTCCACAGGCCGGTTTTCTTTACCTTAATTCTCATAGGAATTATCATTATAAAAAATGACTTGTACGTAAGTTATAAAATTTCTGCAATAGTAAACGGCATTGTTTACACACTCATAACATTGATATGGGTATTCGCTCTCATCAGAATTACAAGTATAATAGTCAAGAATTCAATAAATAAAATTTCAAGCGATACGGGACTCAGTACAGATATCATACCCCTCCTTTCCAATTTTTTTAAAATATTTTTTATATGCTCAGGTGTAACTATAATACTTGTTATTTGGAAAGTCAACGTAACACCCATTCTTGCTTCTGCGGGCATTGTTAGTGTTATAATAGCTCTTGCGGCAAAGGACACACTCGCAAACTTTTTCGGAGGTATCAGCATATTCATTGACAAGCCATACAGAATTGGCGATTACATTGAGCTTGACCAAAAAGAAAGAGGCGAGGTTGTTGAAATCGGCATAAGAAGTACACGAATTAAGACACGTGATGATATATTAATATCAATTCCTAATTCAATAATCGCAAATTCAAAGATAGTAAACGAAAGCGCCCCTGTTAAGCATTTTCGTGTCCGAGTCCCAGTTGGTGTAGCTTATGGTTCCGACATCGATTTGGTAGAAACAACACTAATTGAAATTGCAAAAATAAATGAGAATATAATTCCAAAACCTGAACCAAGAGTAAGGCTCAAACAGTTTGGAGAATCCAGCCTCGACTTTGAACTTCAATGCTGGGCAAAGGAGCCTGCACTTCGCACCTTGACAATTCACCAATTATGCAAAGAGATTTATAAAAAATTTAACGAATTGGATATCAAGATTCCTTTTCCTCAGAGGGACTTGCATATAAAAGGAAATATTTAGCAGAAATAAGACTTAGAGTTTTCTTAACTTATATTACACAGAATTTATTATTTCTCTATCTGATAATTTACAATTTTCAATTTTACAATTTTCAATCAATTTTATAATTTTAAATTTTAAAAAATAGATATGAACTTTACCATATTTTTCTTATCTATTACTTTTTTAAAATTAGCATATTGAAAATTCAATGAAAATTAAAAATTACAAATTGAAAATTCTATTACTTTGAAAATAATATCATGTTGCGTACATGAGTTATAAATTATTCTATCGGTGCAAACAACGAATCGTCAACCGGCTGGTTGATTGTATAATGACTCTCCATTGTCATAGAAAACATCGGATTTGCTGATTTCAAAGTCATCGGAAACATCACACCTTCGATTGTAGTATAATCAGAAAGTTCTACAGTGCTTGGTACAGGCCCCTGAGGTGTATCTTCTGTTGACTCTATTTTCACAAGTAAATAAGTAACAGGGTCAAAATATAAAATACTTTCCTGCAATTGAGGTGATATAATCTTCATCATTATGAAATTATTCTGCTTACCAAGAACATCGCATTTATAGCCGAGTTCTATATATTTTGTATCCTTAAAAATGACTGCATCGGTAACTAAATCCTCGAGGTTTTTCCCTTCCTGTTTCATATTTTTTCCTAATGCCGAAGTCCATGCGTTAGTACCGTCGCACCACATTTCCTGTTTCTGGAAAACCAAATCGAACTTCATGTATTTTTTGTTTGGTGCTTTTTGAACTTGCATACCGGTTCCATCGAAAGTGCGCCCCATAACTTCAAATTTAATTTTTGCAGAATCAATTATTGTCTGAATTTTATCGAGGTTCTCCTTGCCACCCAAAGCTTCTATAAATTTGGCGAAAAGTTCTGAGGCATCCAAGCCGACATCTTCAAATTTCCCTTTTTCTCCTGTCAATGGTTCAAGGTCCATAGTATATTCGTAGATTTTACCGAATGGCTCAAGTTTTTCACGAACCTCAGGACTACCGACAACAATTATATATTCATTTTGCGGATTCATGTATTTTCTTGCAATGTCCCTCACCTGGTAATTGCTGAATGCCATTAAATTTTCATAATAGCCTTTAACTCTGTCGAGTGGAATAGCGTAAAAATCTGCAGCCTGAATCAATCCCAGCACAAATCCCGGATTCTCAAAAGACATCAGATAAGTGCCGCCTTCAGAGCTTTTAACTCGGAAAAGTTCTTCTTCTGTCGGAGGTGATGTACTAAGGTCTTTGAGCTGTTCATTAATTACATTAATTGATGAATCGGTAACGGAATTTCTGACTTCTGCACCGCAAGCAAAAATGTTAGCATATTTATGCGAGGATATATGACCGAACGGTGTATATGTATATGAATATTTTTCCCTTATTGTTCTGAATAACCTGCCTGCAAAACTTGAGCCTATCACATTTGCTGCAAGGTCAAGAACGTCATACTCACCGCTTGTAATGGGGACAACCCTGGTTGCAATAATAACTGCTGATTGTACCGAAGAAGGTCTCGAGATAAAATACACGCCCTGAGGCTCGGGATTTGGCTGTGGTACATTTATTTGAGGCACATCGCCTTTTTGCCATTTACCGAAATATTTTTCAATCAGTTCTTTTGCCTCTTTTTTTGTTAAATCGCCTGAAACGGCTACAGAAGCTGAGTTCGGTTTGAAGTATGTTTTATAATAATTCTGCACATCCTCGATTTCAATACTTTTTAATGACGCTTCCGTTGGTTTGATTCCGTAAGGATGTTTGTCCCCATATAAAACTTTTCTTGCAAGATTTCTTGCAAGAGTTCCGGGAGTGGATTTTTCCTGCTTTAATGATGCAATCATTCGGGGAATCAGCTTATCGAAATCATCCTCCGGAAATGAGGGATTAAGTAAAACCTGTGATGCCAAATTAAATAATGTATCGAGATGCTTTTTCAGGCAGAAGCCGGATACCGAAATGATGTCGGCATCTGCACTTGCAGCAAGGCTTGCACCCATACCATCTGTTTTTTCTGCTATGTCTTTGGAGCTAAGTTTGCCGCTTCCTTTTGTAAGAAGTTCAGCCACAATGGATGCCAGCCCTGCCTTTTCACCGTCAACGAGGGCTCCTCCTTGAATCAGGAAACTGAAGGATACTATTGGCTGTTCCTTGTCTTCGATAAAAAACAGCTTCAAACCGTTTTTCAGAATCTCCTTGCTGTATTCCGGAAATTTAAATTCTATATCTTCTAATGGTTCGGGCTTCTTTACAGAATCCGAACGGCTGAGTGCCATCAATGATATATTGAGAAAAAGCATCGTAATTAATATTACCGAAATTTTCTTCATTTTCTTCTTCCTGTTAATAATTTTCAAATTTTAAACAATTTATTTTGAACCACTGTCCGGTATATATGTGAGGACAACTTTCTTCGCTGACGAGAAGTATTTCTTGGCAACATTGATTACCTGTTCTTTGGTAACCGAAAGATAATTGTCAATCTGTGAATTGATAAGAGACGGATTACCGTAATAGCTGAAATACTGTGCAAGCGATTCTGCTTTTGGCAATACGTTTTTCTTGTCGCCGACAAATTGTGCTTCCTTGATATTTTTTGCTTTCTGAAATTCCTCGTCTGTGATTCCATCGCTAATCACATCATCCACTTCATCGAGAAGAGTTTCTTCGACATCCTTTATGTCTTTATCTGGAAACCCAATGCCAATGAGAACCAGTGCTCCGGTGTATTGGAGACTAAGCTGGAAACCTGCTGCATTAACTGCAACACGGTCTTTTTCTACGAGCCTTTGATTCAATCTCGAACTTTCTCCGCTTGCAAGAATATCCATGAAAAGTGACATAGGATAATAATCTGACTCATTAAGCATAGGGCCTCTGAATCCTATGAACACAGCAGGGACCTGTGCTTTTGAATCCTTAATAACCTCGCTGTAATCTTTTTCGAGTGGTTTTGTCTGGTATCCCTTATGTTCGGCCTCTTTTCCCTTTTGATAAGAAGCAAAATAATCCCTCACATATTTTTTCGCTGTATCAATATTAAAATCACCTGCAATAACGAGGCAGGCATTGTTTGGTTGATAAAACCTGTCATAAAAATTTTTGAAATCATCAATTGTCGCTTTTTCAAGGTCTGTGTCGAATCCTACAGTTGCCCAGCCATAGGTTGAACCGGGAAACATATTTTCTGACAATTTCTGAATCAATGAGCCATAAGGCTGGTTCAGTGTTCTCATCTTGAGTTCTTCGCGGACAACACCCTTCTGAGTTGCGACACCAACTGAATCAACCTTCAAAAGTCTCATTCTTTGAGATTCTATCCACAGAGGCAATTTGAGTTGGTTTGCCGGCAGCTTGAAAAAATAAACCGTTTCGTCCCATGATGTGTGGGCATTCAAAGTTCCACCTGCTTCCTGAACCATTTTATCAATCGTGGCTCTTGGTATGTCTCTCGTTGCCTCGAACATGAGATGTTCGAAAAAATGTGCATATCCTGTTTTACCCGGAACTTCATCTCTTGAACCAACCCGGTAATGCATTATTGTTGCTATAACAGGTGCAGTTTTATCCACACTGTATATAATCTGCAAACCATTCGGCAATGAATCCCTGACAAATTTGATGGGATTAAATTCACCGGCAGATGAATTGTATATTGTTAAAAATAAACAGGATATTGTAAGATAAATTCTTTTAATTATGTTTTTCTTCATTCCAATTTTTACCCTTTTAGCATTAGACAAATATATATTAAACGTAAAAGTAAATTTTATGTTTCAGTTTTTTGTTCCTACATTAAAATTTATTTTAAAGTAAATTATTTGCATAACAAATTTTTTAAAAATCGCATTTATTTTATTAAGCCAGACTCCTTTAAAACAAGGGAAAATGAAGTTCAGTAGTAATTCTTTTAGGTATTATACAATGTAGTATTTTTCTTTACATAAATAATTTAACTATTACTACATAAGAATAATAGAAACTGCTACATAAAAAATAGTATATTCAATTACATTCACCATACATAATATTCTACAAAAAAATCACAGTTATTATTATATGATTAACGACTTATATTTCATTAATTGCTATTTGTTGAAATACAACAATCATTAACAGCATGAAGTATAGAAAAAGAGGGAGTGCTTGATGAAGTTAAGATATATAATTTTAGGATTTTTATTTTTAATTATAATAAATTTACCTGCCTCAAACCGCAGTTATCAATATTTATTGCCTATTCCCGAATCGAATTTAAACAGCATCAATTCTGAGATAATAATGAGGCATGGAGAAATACATGGTGCTAAAACAATAACAAACAATTTTATAACTTTAATAAGGGATATAAGGGGATTTCATGAAGGCACACCTGTAATGTATGATGAAGGAAAAATTTCGGCGTTTAAATCTAAAAAATCCTTCAAGCCTGATGAAACCGTTGCTGTAAATACTAACTCCGGTGTAAAGACACTTTCGAGTGAAGAGCTCGAGCCGTTTTCATTTCGTTTTTTTGTTTCGCTGTTGTTAGTGCCTCTCAATTGCGATGATTTAAGCAATGAAAATGAAAATTGGAATATTGACTTTTCACCGGAGATTTTTTATACTATGGTAAACTCATTATATAAAATATAATTAAAAATATTTTATTATTTACTGTAACATTTTGGTAAAATTATTGTTATTACTAATATGAATATTGGGAAAAATTGGAAGTGAAATTTTATGAGTGTTAATAAAGTTAAGATGATGAGCAAAAATAATATTTACACTTTTTTTATTTTGATATTATTAATGGCAGTGAATCAATCATTGTACAGTAATGATTACCAATACATTTCACCGTTACCGGGTTCCACAATGAATGATTTGAATTCAACTATTATAATTCGTGATGGCGGATATATCGCCAGGAATACATTGTCTGAAAATTTAATAACTGTTATTGGTTCAAAAAGCGGTAATCATAATGGGAACCTTGTTCTGTCTGATGATAATAAAACAATTGTTTTCAAATCTTATAAACAATTTGAACCAAATGAAAAAGTTACTGTTAATATAAATAGCGGAACAAAAACAATATCGGGAAATGAACTGAATCCATATACTTTCAGCTTTGATATTGGGACATTAAATTCTGAAAATTATGAACTAAATAATCAAAATAAATTAACTGTTAAGAACGAAAATACCGAAGAAATTAAAACACAAATTATTGCCGATTCAATACCTGCAGATTTTCCTTCGATTACAATCAATTATTCTGACAATCCTGCACCCGGTTATTATTATCTTGCCAACATACCAGATGCAGGTATTCAAACAAACCTGTCGAATTATCTGATGATTCTGGATAATACAGGTAAACCTGCAGCATATAAAAAAATTGGTTTTCTGACAAATGGACATGGATACAATTTCAAGCGTGAGCCTAATGGCCAGATTGTTCACCAACAGATGGGTAATAACTACACAAAGGTTATGGTACTGAATGATAATCTTCAGGCTGTTGATAGTATTACCGGAGCCGATAAAGTTACATCCATCAATTGCGATGCCTTGCTTTTACCAAATGGGCACAGGATACTTTTAATATTTCCGGTTTTTCCTTATGACCTGAGTTTAGTTGCCCCCGGGGGGAATCCAAACGGTTCCGTAAGAGGTACGCTCATACAGGAATATGACAAAAATAAAAATCTTGTATTCAACTGGAGATCTATTGACTATATTCCTATTACCGAAACTTATGTGCCACTAACAACTCAACTGGTTCCCTATATCCATACAAATAATGTCGAGCTTGACCATGACGGGAATTTACTCCTGTCGAACCGTCATCTGAGCAGTATTATCAAGGTTAACAGAGAAACCGGTGAGATAATTTGGAGATTAGGCGGCAAGTTTAATGAATTTACATTTATCGGAGAACATGAAGAAAATGCTCCGAATTATTTTTCATACCCGCATCATATACAAAGACTGACAAACGGTGACATCACCATGTTCGATAATGGAACTCAACACAATCCTCCATACTCCCGGGTTGTTGAATATAAATTGGATGAAGTAAACAAAACATGTGAAATGGTTTGGGAATACAGGCATAATCCTGACATATATGCATCTGCCAACGGTTCATTGCAGGTTTTACCCGATGGTTCCAGATTAATTTCATGGGGCCAGCAGGAAACAAGTGGTGGTATTATGGCAACAGAGCTTCATCCCGACAATTCTGTTGCTATGGAATTTTCCTTGCCTCCTGGACATAGAAGCATGCGAGTGTTAAAATATCCCTGGCCCGCTTGCGAGCCGATTGCGGTTACAATTTATGAGCTTCTCGAAGGTAATACATATCCGATGAGTGAAGATATTATTGGTATAATTATTAAATTTAAAAAGCTGGTTGGTTTCTTATATAATGGTTTAAGAGCCGAAAGATATGAGTGCGGGCCCGTAAATCCTGAGTTTAATGGTAAAGCTCCTTTAGTGCTTCCATATAGGATAAAAATGACTTCCACTATGATTGATTCTGTCGAATGTGAAATCAGGTTTAATATTAGTGATTACCCGGATTTATACAGGCTTCAGGATATAGTTATATACAACAAGGCAAGTGATACTTCAAAATTTTATACTGAACATTCAACATTATATGAACCCGCTACAAATGAATTGGTAATTAACACAGATAATTTTGGAGAATTTATTTTCTGTCTGCCTGAGTTTTCGCAATCACCTCCTGCACCATGGTTAATCAGTCCGGTGGATAAATTCAAGGTTAACCAAAATGTGCCTGTTAATCTGACATGGTCTATCAGGGGTTATAATACGGCTTCACATATACTTGTAGGTACAGATGAATCTTTCTCAACTGGTATTGTAATAGATTCGGTTATAAAAACAACATCATTATCTTTAGGAAATCTTGTTCAAGGCAAACAATATTTTTGGAAAGTGAAAGGAATAAATGAAGCCGGGGAGAGCGGCTGGTCTGCTCCTTGGAGCTTTACTCCGTCAGCTCCTTTCATAACCGTTACCTATCCGTCATCCGGCGATACATTACATCGGGATACACTATTCCATATAATTCGATGGTTAAAAAATAATAATGATTCGGTGAAAATTGAACTTTATCATGACGGTCAATTTATCAGTTTGCTCAAAGATTCGCTTATTAGCCAGACAGGTGCTTATGCATGGAAGATACCACAGATAATTCCTTATGATTCTAATTATTCTATAGTAATTACCAGTTTGAAAGATTATCTGTTATATGGTGAAAGCGGGCTATTCTCAATTAAAGAACCGGTTAATGATGTTCAGGATGATATAAATCAGTCTGTGAATGGTGTGGTATTGTATCAAAACTTTCCAAATCCTGCGAGTAATAGAACAACTTTTAAATTCAGACTTGATAAACTAAGAATGACGAAATTAACATTATTTGATTTCCAAAGTAGAGAAATCGCACAAATAATTGATACCGATTTACAGGATGGAACTTATGTACTTGAATATGACATATCCGATTTAATTTCAGGTGTCTATATATATCAATTGAATGTTGATGGTAAGGTCTTTTCGGGAAAGTTGTGTATTTTTAGGTAGAGGAAAAATATTGGAAAAAATTTCGAGAATTTAGGAGAATGTAATGAGAATGAATAACAGAAGTATATTTTTATCTGCAATTCTATTATGTACGCAAATATTATATGCACAGACATTTCATAACAGTTTTGACAAATATGGTTGGTCAACAACTCCTACAACAATAACTTTAGCAGATTCACTTCCTGCGGATTTCCCGAAAATCACAGTAGATACTTTAAATAATCCTGCACCCGGACTTATATTCATGGAGAATTTAGGTATTTCGAAATCAATCTTTTATATATTAGTTCTCGATAGCACAGGCAAACCATATTACTATAATAAACCTCCTATCGCAGGAATTGATTTTAAAATGCAGCCAAACGGATTATTTTCTTATGCAAGTCCTGTTCTTATTGGCAACGGTTATCAGGCTGGTCCTCTCATGATTCAGAATTTTAATGTTATTGAATATATTTTAGATACTACTTTTACGATTATAGATTCAGTTCAGATGCAAAACGGTTACTTGGCTGATTTTCATGAATTTCAAATATTACCAAATGGGCATTACCTGCTCCTGAATTATGAAAATAATTATATTGATATGAGCAAAGTAATCAATGGTGGTAATCCAAATGCAAAAGTTATAGGCACTGTTATACAGGAATTGGATAATAATAAGAATTGCGTTTTTCAATGGAGGAGTCTTGACCATATTCCTATACCCGATACTAAAGACAATCCCTTAAACACATCCTTCGAACATGTGCACGGGAGTTCATACTTTCTCGACACAGATGGTAATTTACTGGTAAGTCTTGTTGCAACTTGCGAAATTATAAAAATTGACATGGTAACAGGGAATATCATTTGGAGGCTTGGAGGCCCAAAGAATCAATTTAATATAATTGGCGAACATGAAGAGAATGCACCATTATATTTTACAATGCTGCATGATGTAAAAAGGCTTCCGGACGGCAATCTGCTATTTTATGATAATGGATACGGAAAAAATCCCTGGTACTCACGCGCAGTTGAATACACTCTCGATGAAACAAACAGGACAGCTTCACTGGTTTGGGAGTATAGGCATACACCCGATATTTCGTCTTATGCAATGGGCTCGGCTCAACGTCTTTCAAATGGCAATACTCTGATTAATTGGGGATTGATTTTTGCCGGATTATATAAAACTGTAACAGAAGTTACTCCCGATAATAAAATTACCTTTGAACTTTCACTGCCTTCGGATGCATTCAGTTATAGAGCATCAAAGTATGTACTTCCTCTTTGTCAGCCATTGGCTGAAGTAAGTAAATATGAGGTTGACGAAGGCAATGTATATAAATTTAATAAAGGCAATATATATACAGGTGTCGAAATCTATTTTGAACAAGTGAATGCTTTTCTGTATAACATTGTTAATTTGAAAAAATATGATTGCACACCCGTTAATATATTATTTAATGAAGAAGCACCTGTGTTAATGCCATGCAGATATGTTCTAACAACAAAGGGTATTGATTCTTTTAGCGGAGAAATCAGGTTTGATATTACACGACTTCCTGCCAGATTTAATCCTGAAAATCTCAAAGTTTACTATAGGCAAACCGAAGGCTCCGGCACTTTTACCGGGCTTCCGTCACATTTTGATATTAATGAAAATCAAATAGTAGCTAATACATCCGATACGGGTGAGTATGTAATCGGTTTTTTAAGGAATGCGACTGAAATTTTTCCACCTTCACTCTTGTCACCTGTTAATGAAAAGGTCTTGAATAATAACATACCTGTATCACTCGTTTGGAGCCCGACAGGAAGGTACGATAGTTTTCGGATTCAGGTTGCGGAAGATTCTCTGTTTGTATCGACATCAATTGACTCTTCAAATATTAAAGAAACAAGTGCCGTTTATAATTTTGAATCCAACAAAACTTATTATTGGAGAGCAAAGACTTTTTATCGAAATTTAGAGAGTGATTGGTCTGATGTTCACAGCTTCACTTTCTCCGCTCCGTTTATCAGTCTCATTGCTCCCAATGGAGGGGAAATTTGGGCTATTGATTCGGTTTCGATACTACGCTGGAAAACAAACTTGCATGATTCTTTGTCAATTACTCTGTTTAGGAATGGTATAAAACATTCTTTTATTAAAGATACTATTTTTAGTCATACAAATGCTTTTGCATGGAAGATACCAAAATCTATACCTGAAGATTCGACATATAAAATTAGAATTACAAGTTTAAAAGACAGTACATTTTTTACAGAAAGTGCTTCGGATTTTACAATAGGATTAGCAACTGATGTCGAGGATTTTACGGGTGATTATGACAGTTTCGAGTTACTGAATTACCCTAATCCTGCAAGTAATAGAATAAACTTCAAGTTTAAACTGAGCCAAAGCGCATATACATCATTAAAAATTTTCGATTTTCTTGGAAGAGAAACAGCTTTGGTATTTGAGGGTGAACTACCTGTGGGAATCCATATTGAAGAATGGGATGCTTCGAAAATTCAGAATGGCAATTACATTTATCAACTTACATCCGGTACCAAAACAATAACAGGTAAAGTGGCAATAGTCAAAAGATAATTATGGGTAAAACTAATAAAAAGAAATATTGAGAACAAGGAATGTTTTTGTGTATTTAATCCATTATTTTCGATTGATGAATCCAATAAATTCATTTTGATTTTTATAACGAGAAAGAAATTAATGTATAATATAAAAATAGTATCAACCGGACTTTATATACCTGGGCGCATTCAGACTTCTGCAGAGCTGGCACCTCTAATCGGACAAAGCGAAGAATGGATTATTTCGAGGACCGGAATAGCCGAAAGACGTATTGCCGAAGAGCCAATGGACATAATAGCTTCAAAGGCTGCCCGGGATGCGCTTAAAGGCGGGCCAGGCCCCGATTGCATAATAAATGCTTCGACAACTCCCCTGCAGTTAATCCCCGACAGCTCTGTTTTTATTCAGCGGGCTTTAGGTTATGAGGGAATACCCTCATGGTCAATTCATTCCACATGCCTCTCGTTTGTTGTTGCATTAAACACTGCCGCCGCACTTGTTCACGGAGGCACTTATAAACGAATCTTAATCGTGTCGGCTGAAACAGGAACACATTGGCGTAATATGAAGGAACCCGAGAGTGCCTCACTTTTTGGAGATGCTGCTGCTGCTGCCGTTATTGAAGCAACACCACCAAATGAAAAAAGTTCGTGGCATGACTGGGAAATGAATACCTGGCCCGAAGGAGCCGAACTGACAGAATTTCGCGGTGGAGGCACAAGGCATCCACCCGACCATCCGTCATTAACCAAACCGGATGATAATCTCTTTTCAATGCAGGGTTCCCGCGTGTATCGTTTTGCTTTGGGCAGTGTAAAAAAAACATTGGATACTTTGTTGGATAGGAATAATTTAAAAGCAGCTGATATTGACTGGTTGATTCCTCATCAGGCTTCAGGCCATGCTGTTGAGGCGGCTGAGTTATACGGGTTCAAACGGGAAAATGTAGCCAATATAGTAAAACAATACGGCAATTGTATTGCAGCCTCTATTCCTATGGCACTTGCGATTTATCATAAGGAAGGGAAATTGAAACGTGGCGATTTATGTGTTTTAGGCGGAACCGGTGCGGGTTTATCTGTTGCTTTTGCTATTATTCGTTTTTGAAAAAGGTGTCCCAATGCTAAGTAACATGGTTAAGGCTTATTCTGCAATTGTATCAAATTTTCACAAGCCAGTATCTCCACTTCTGACTTTTAGTGGTTTATTCATACTGCGAATTTTTGTTTCGGTTGGTATGTTTTTCGATTTGTTATTTTTCCCGTCATTACACAGAAAAAAAATTATCAAGCCAATTATTATTGTTGGAAATCCCCGGAGCGGCACTACTTTTTTACAACGTTTTCTTGTCAACCAAAAAATCGGCGTTGGCATGCAATTGTGGAAAATGCTTTATCCTTCATTAACTCTGCAAAAGTTAATCAAACCTTTTCTGCCTATCATGGAAAAAATCAGTCCGGCACGTTTCCATTTCCATGCGGCACACCAAACAAATTTAACGGCAATTGAAACTGATGACCCTGCTTTGCTTTTCCGCTATTTTGACGGTTTTTTTGTCTATGGCTTTTTTCTGGCTTGGGCAAAAGATGATTTAAAATCACATTTTGACCCGCGGGTGAGGGACACATCCAAGAGGGATTTCGCCTGGCTCGAAAAAGTCTGGAAACGCAATCTGGTTGCTGAGAATCATGAGCAAATAATAGGAAAACTTTTCTCACTCGGTGTCAGATTGCCTCAATTTTTAAGTCAATTTCCTGGCGCTAAGATTTTATATACCATCAGGGACCCTCTCGAAACAGTACCTTCAGGGTTGAGTTTGGTTACCGGTGTTCTGGATGGCAGATTCGGTTTCTGGAAGCTACCCAAAGAAAAGCGTGATTTATTCATTGAACGCCTTTACCAGGCATTTCTTGAGCTTAGTATTCGATTCCATGACGATTACGTAGAGGGAAAGATAGCAAAGGAAAAAGTTAAAATAGTCAGGTATGACAGAATGATGGCAGATTTTGATGGTTTGATGCAGGAGCTGCTCCCATTCCTTGAAATTGAACCTTCATCCGAACTGTTAAGCATTATACGGAAAACATCAGAAAAACAACGTGAACATAAAAGTGAACATAAATATTCACTTGCACAGTTTGGTTTGAGCGAGGAGAGAATCAGTAGAGATTATGAAAAAATTTATATAACATTTTTTTAAAAATTATGCAAAATAATAAACCGTTTGTTATTTGGTTCACAGGGTTATCGGCAAGTGGGAAAACCACTTTGTCGGAACATTTGAAATTGATTTTATCGAATATTGGATTAGCTTCAGTCTTATTCGATGGAGACACTATGAGGCAGGGTATAAGTAAGGATTTGGGTTTCAGCGATGAAGACAGGAAAGAAAACATTCGCAGGACCGCCGAGATGGCAAAGCTCGCAGCATTATCGGGAGTGAATGCAATATGTGCCCTAATATCTCCTTTCTTAGAGGATAGGGAGGCGGCAAGGCACATTTTATCGGAGTATAATTTCATTGAAGTTTTTGTTGATACACCTTTTGAAGTTTGCGAAAAAAGAGATCCAAAAGGATTTTACAAAAAAGCAAGAATCAGAGAAATCATAGATTTCACCGGTATTGATTCGATTTATGAAAAGCCTTTGAATCCTGAAATTAGAATCAATACCGATGAGATTTCAACTGAAGATGCTGTTAAAATGATTTTGGATTATTTAAGTGGAAAAGAGTTGATTTCTTAATTAAAATAAATAATTCTATATTGTTGTAACAAAACACAAAATATTGTGTTATTGTAATGTAAAAAGATTTTAATGTATCAAATAATAAAATCAAGTTTCGAGGCACGATAGAGGTACATTTTAGGAAGTAAAGTTTTTAATATTATTTGGATGATTATTATGAAAAAGATAATTTCAATCTCTCTGTTTATTTTTTTATTTTTTTGTTACATTAAAGCTCAAGGCCCCAATCTTATAAATGTAACTTACATGGATAATCCATACCCCGGTTATATGTTTTTGGATCCTTCCCTTCCGGGAAATTTCTATCTCGTTGACAACGCAGGAGTGCCTATATATAATAAACATCTGGGAAGCAATTTTGCGATTACAAATCTCAATTTACAAAGTGATGGGAATATTAGCTTATTCTGGGTTACAAAATTTTATACGTTTGATAAAAATTTTGAATTAATTGACAGCTTTAGCTGTGTTGGGGATTATAATGTTGATTTCCATGACTTTATCATTTTACCAGATGGTAGAATTATACTTTTAGGTAACGAAACGAGAACAATGGATCTAAGTCAGACCGTAACCGGAGGACAAAAAGAAGCAATAGTAATTGGGAGTATTATACAAGAATTGGATAAATACAAAAACTTAATTTTTCAGTGGAATTCTCTTGACCATTTTAAAATTACTGATGTTGTTCAGGATGAAGAATTAACACAACCTTTGATAGTATCCTGTCATATGAACTCAATCGACATTGATATTGACGGGAATATATTAGCCTCAAGCCGTGTGCTTGATGAAATAACCAAAATAAATAGTAAGACAGGAGAAATTATCTGGAGACTTGGAGGAAAAAAATGCAAAAACAATCAATTTGTTTTTCTTAATGACACAATTGATGGATTTTACGGATTTTCGCATCAACATTCGGTTACGTTGCTTCCGAATGGGAATATTTTGATTTTTGACAATGGGAATCTTAAGCCAAATCCGTATTCAAGGGCTGTAGAATACAAATTAGATGAAACGAATAAAACAATTGAAAAAGTATGGGAGTACTCTCCTTTTCCGGAAATCTATTCACAAGTAATGGGAAATGTACAAAGGTTACCGAACGGAAATACGTTGATTGGCTGGGGTGGAAATTCAAGTCAATTGATTGCAACTGAGCTGAAGCCTGATGGGAGCAAGGCATTGGAGATTAACGGATATCTGAATTACGCTGTATATAAATACATTTTCCTAATGCATGCTGTAACTCTCGATGTTGATAAAAAAGGAATTTATGATTTTAATAAGGATACCAATATAACAGATGTAAAAATTTTAATAAATAATTTTGTTGGGGATGGTAATATTTCTGTTGCAAAGCATTTTTATCAACCGCATAACTTAGAATTTCCGCCTCCTTCGCAGCTGGAAGTTGGTAAAACGAGATGGGTCGTTTCTAAGAATGGAATAAATGATTTGGATGCTACAATTAGATTTTATGTTAGTTATGATACTACTGATAATGTGAATGATTATTTTATTTTTTGCAGAGAATATGAAGGGAAAGGCAGTTTTTCTCAATTAGAAACCAGATATAATAATATTGAAAAATGCCTGGAGGCTGAAATAAAGGGTTCGGGAGAGTTTATTATTGGAATTATACCTTCGGTACTTGCTCCGATAGCACTTTATCCGCTGGATAGTGCTAATGATGTTGAAGTAAATAGTGCTATAATGTGGCAGACAATGTCAATATCATCAGAGTTTAGATTTCAGCTTTCCCATTATCCTGATTTCTCTGTTTTGTTAATTGATTCCTCAAATATAACTAATACCCGGCTCGATTTAAACTTTGAGTACAATACAACATATTATTGGCATGTAAGAGCTTTTAATGAAGATGAACAAAGCCAATGGTCAAAGACTTTTATGTTCACGACAAGGCCGAGGGTTATTCTGACGTGGTCTTCTTTACTTTATCCCCCGGACAAAGATTCTTCGGTTCCTGTAACAGGCAAATTAGAATGGGAAGAGGTTAAGGGAGCTTTGTTTTATAATGTTGATGTTGCACTCGACCCGGATTTTACGATTCCAGTTTTAAAAAGATTTAACATTGATACAAATCAATTAAACTATAATAGCCTTTTACCCGAAAGGCCCCATTACTGGCGTGTATCTTCGTCCAATAGCTATCAAGTAAGCGATTGGTCGCCTGTGTGGATGTTTGTAACCGAACCGGCTTTAGAGGTTATTAACCGGGTTGACAATTATAAAATCGAAATTAAGCAAAGCAATAATAAGCTGATATTAAAATATAACGATAACTTTTCGGGTCAATTTGTATTGGGTATTTATGATTTAAGAGGGTACAAAATTATTGATGCAAATGGGTATGTAAATGACCTGAAAAATAATACAATCGAACTTGATATAAGCAGTCTTTATAGTGGTTATTATTTCTTTAGAATTATTATTGAAGACAAAATTGAATGTGGTAAGATACTTGTTGATTAAAAAATTATTTTTGATGATTGTCATGAAACAGATAATATCAATCACATTGTTGATTTTTTTATTGATTGTTAATTTAAATGCAGTTGACAATAATTCTTTTAATCTGACCATCAAAGATAATCCATCACCGGGTTACATTTTTATGACTCCATATCTTTCGCAACAATTTTTCTTGATAGACAACACCGGTGAACCTGTTCTTATGAAAAAGACGGAAAATTTTGATGATTTTATCAATCCGAAATTACAACCCAACGGATTGTTAAGCTTTTTTTCCGGTACGAAGTATTATGTTATGAATGATAATTATGAATTAGTTGATAGCTTTAGTTGTGTTGGGGATTACGAGGTTGATTTTCACGACTTGATTCTTCTGCCGAATGGCAACACTGCAATGTTAGGCCGCGAAAAAAGAGTGATGGACTTAAGTAAGATAGTGACTGATGGACAAAAAAATGCTAATGTTATTGGCAGCATAATACAAGAATTAGACAAGAATAAGAATGTCGTTTTTCACTGGAGTTCTTTTGACCATTTTCAAATAACTGATGTTACTCCTGATGTTGACTTGACTCAAAGTGGAATAATATCCTGCCATATGAACTCGATATTTTATGATACTGACGGAAACATTATTGCATCGAGCCGTGTTCTTGATGAAATTACCAAAATTGACCGAAACACCGGTAATATAATCTGGAGGCTTGGAGGAAAGGAATGTAAGAATAATCAGTTTCGATTTCTTAATGATACTATTGACGGATTTTATGGGTTTTCGCATCAACATTCGGTTACTAGGTTATCCAATGGTAATCTCTTACTATTCGACAATGGTGACATTAAACCCAAACCATACTCGAGAGCAGTAGAATATAAATTGGATGAAACAAATAAAACGATAGAAAAAGTGTGGGAATACATGGAATTCCCCGAAGTTAGTACTTTTTCAATGGGCAATGTACAGAGGTTGAAAAACGGAAATACAATGATTGGCTGGGGCATTAATACAAGAAATTTGACTGCGACAGAAGTGAAACCCGATGGAACAAAGATGTTGGAAATCGTTGGTTATCAGAACTATTCTGTTTATAAATTTATTTACAAAATGAATGCAGTAACACTCCTTGCTGATAAACCTGGAAATTACGACTTTAATCTTGATACAAATAAGACAAACGTTAAGTTAGCTATTAATAATTTAAGCGGAGAAGGTGATATTTCCGTTGAAAAGCATTATTACCAACCTCATAATTTAAAGTTTGCAGGGCAGGAACCCGTGGGAATTCAGGGTATCAGATGGGTCCTTTCATTAGATAGCGGAAGAAGTATTGACGCTGTAATAAAATTTTTTATATCAGCTAAATGTGCAATTGATTTCATTAATTATAATGTTTATTATAGGCCTCATGAAGGAACCGGAGATTTCATTGCTTTAGAAACTATATATAATAATATAGAGGGATGTTTTGAAGCAAATATCGGAGGCTCCGGTGAGTTCATCCTTGGAATCCTCTCTTCAATGATAGCTCCTATTGCAGTTTTCCCACCTGATAGTGCAAAAGGTGTAGAAATATCGACCTCATTTATCTGGCATCCAATGTCAGTTTCTTCAGAATATAGATTTCAGCTTTCTTATTATCCTGATTTTTCTGATTTGATTAAAGATTCTTCAAATATAATTGACACTACTCTCGATTTAAATTTGAATTATGATACAACTTATTATTGGCGGGTTAAGGCATTTAATGAGGTTGAACAAAGCCCTTGGTCACGGACCTATATGTTTGTAACAGAAGATGCATCATTTGTTGATAATGAAAATAAAAGAAATGATAAATTATTTGTATTCTCAAATGGGGGTAATCTTTCATTTAATTTAAGAAATTTTAGAACTGGCTATTACAAGCTTAATTTGTTTGATATCACCGGAAACATTGTTTCTGAGTGGAACGTATATTGTAATAGCAATAATAATTTGAATTTTAATATTCATAATATTGATATTAATCCGGGTATCTATTTATACAGAATTTTATCTGTTGACTGTATAATATCAGGAAAAATACTAATACAAAAGTAAAAATGCGAAACATTGTTTTTAAATTATTAATTTGTGTAATTCTTCTATTTATTTTAAGTTCAAATAGAGCTCAAAACGAAATAACCGTAGTAACTCTCGACAATCCTGCACCAGGTTACCTGTTAATGGATTCGTATCAACCGGGATATATCAAAATGATTGACAATTCCGGAATTGTGGTTTATAAAAAAAAGATTGAGTATAATGAATCAGTAAGAAGTTTTGTGGAACAATCAAATGGATTGTTTACATATTTTGTTCATAATAAATTTTATGTAATTAACAGTGAACTGGTACTTCTCGATAGCTTTACATGCAAAAATGGGTATGAAACTGATTTCCATGATTTCAAATTATTAAATAACAACCACGCCCTTCTTCTGGGAATAAAATTAGACACGGTTGATATGAGTGTTATTGTTCCTGGTGGAAATCCTGAAGCTATTTTAAGGTCCTCAGTAATTCAGGAACAAGATGAAAATAAAAACGTTGTATGGGAATGGAAAACTCTCGACCATTACCTTATAACCGACGCTACTAACGATGTAGACCTGACCAATCAACAGATTGAATGGGTACATACGAACTGTGTTCAATTGGATTTTTACGGGAATTTACTAATATCAAATCGAAACATTGATGAAATTACAAAGATAAACAAGCAGACAGGTAATATAATCTGGCGGCTTGGTGGAATGCAATGTAAAAATAATCAATTTACTTTTTTGAATGATACAATAAATGGATTTTGGGGATTTTCTCACCAACACTCTGTTCACAGACTTTCGAACGGCAATCTTCTCCTTTATGATAATGGGAATCTGAGACCTTCACCATTTTCAAGAGCTGTGGAATATGAAATTGATGAAACAAATAAAACAATTCGGAAGATTTGGGAATACAAGGCTTTTCCTGATGTTTTTTCTATGTTTCAGGGCAGCGTACAAAGGCTTCCAAATGGAAATACGTTAATCAGTTGGGGAACAAATACACAACAAATGGTAGTGAATGAAGTCAGTCCTGAAGGGTCAAGAGCTATAGATATTAGGAACTTCGAACCTAATATGGGAATATCATATATGGCAATGAGGTCTCCGATAAATATGGCTTCAAAATTAATTTTGATAGAGAATAAAGGAAATTATAATTTTTTTGATGACAATAATAAAACTGCGGTGTCACTGAATATACAAAGCATGATTGGCTCGGGTTTTGTATCGGTGGAAAGACATTATTATACTCCTCACAATATTTCACACGAAGAAAGTTCCCCACTTACAACCTATGGACACAGATGGGTTCTGAATAACAAAGGTATCAGCCAATTCACAGGTAAAATTATTTTTAAATTATCAGAAATTGACAGCCTCGATTCACCTGAAAAATATAATATATATTGGCGGAAGCAGGAAGGAAGCGGAAATTTTACTATTCTTGAAACATCTTATAATAAATCTTTGGGAACCATCGAATCCTATATCAGTTCATTCGGTGAATTTATACTTGGAGAACCACCTAAATATATAGTTCCTGAACATCTTTCACCTGAAAATAATTCAAAGAAAAACAATGTTTCCCTTGCATTAATATGGGAACAATCTGCAGGAGCGAATTCATACAGGCTTCAAATTTCCCAAAACAATATTTTTTCTGCGATTATAATAGATACCTTAATTATTGGAGATACTTCATTCACATATAATACATTCCCGAATAATACAACATATTATTGGCGGCTCAAATCCTTGTATGATACGAATGAAAGTAATTGGTCGAATCCATGGAATTTCACAACATTATTGAAATCTCCATTATTGATTAAACCTATTAATGGCGAACAAGATTTTCCACTTAGTGGTTTTCTTGAATGGTATTCAGTAACTGGAGCAACTTATTACAAAATCAATATTTCTGAGAGGTCCGATTTTGATTCAATTATAGTAGATGAAACGGGTATAACTGATACAATCTTCAGCACAGTTCTTCCAGATTATAAGAGAAATTATTACTTCCGTGTCAAGGCGATGAATTTCGATAACGAAAGTTTATGGTCTGATACAATTTCATTCACAACCATTGATAAAAAAATGCCTTCAGTACCAATTCTACTTTATCCACCAAATGATACTATTGATATGTCAACTTCGGGATACTTAAGATGGAACCCGGTAATTGACGTTACAAGCTACAACGTTGAAATTTCAATATATCCGGATTTTCTTTCTTACTCTTTAAATGGAATGAATATTGATTCCACATACTTTTTTTATAGTGGAATAGATTATAATACGATATATTACTGGCATGTAGCATCTGTCAATGAGTTAGGCACTAGTGAATGGTCGGATACATGGATGTTTGTGACCCAAAAGGAATTGTCTGTAAATAATGATAATAATAATATTAATAAATTATACGTTTTATCAACCGGAGATATTTTTACAATTATAATACGAAATTGTGAGCCAGGTTCTTATTTATTAAAATTGTACGATGTCAGAGGGTACTCTGTTAAAGAATCTTTCGGAATTTGTTATGATAACGATGAGGTTGCAATTAAAATTAACAAATCAGATCTGAATTCTGGACTATATTTATATAGATTATTAATCAGTCATCAAATTATTACAGGTAAAATTTTTATTCAAAACTGAGAGCGAAATGGTTTTAAAGAAATTATATATTGGTATTATACTTTTATTCTTATTAGATTTTTATACAACAGAATCTCAAGGAGATCTGACTGTTGAAACACTCGACAACCCTGCACCCGGTTATATTTTACTTGATTCTTTTATAGAGGGATATCTGACAATAATTGATAATTCCGGATTCATGACCTATAAAAAAAGTTTTAATAATATTAAAACTGCCAATACTTTTAGTATACAGCAGAATGGTTTATTAACATTCTATGCCAATAGCAAATTTTATGTGATAAATAGTAATTTTATTCTTCTCGATAGTTTCGCTGTAAAAAATTCATTATTGATTGATCCCCACGATTTTAAGCTGACAAATGAGGGCCATGCATTTTTTCTTTGTAATGAGTATGATACTGTCGATATGAGTATAATTGTTCCGGGAGGAAAACCCAATGCTGTATTAAGGTCTTCAGTTATTCAGGAGCAGGATGGAAATAAAAATGTAGTATGGGAATGGAATACTATAGACCATTATAAGGTAACCGATGCTACTTCAAGTGTCGACTTGACTCAGCAAAATGTGTCATGGGTGCATACTAATAGTATTGAATTTGATAATGATGGAAATGTTCTCGTTTCGAGCCGTGATTTGGATGAAATAACAAAAATTAACAAACAGACAGGTGATATTATATGGCGGCTTGGGGGCAAGGAATGTAAGAATAATCAATTTACTTTTTTAAATGATACTGTAGATGGTTTTTGGGGATTTTCGCACCAGCACTCAATAAACCTGCTTCCAAACGGGAACCTTCTTCTGTTCGATAACGGGACATTGAAACCTACACAATATTCAAGAGCCGTGGAATACAAAATTGATGAATTAAATAAAACGGTACAAAAGGTTTGGGAGTACAAATGTTCTCCTGATTTATTTTCAATCTCTCAGGGTAGCGTGCAAAGGCTTCCAAACGGGAATACTGTTATAGGATGGGGAGCAAATATTCAGCAGATTACTTTTACCGAAGTTACTCCCGATGGCTCGATAGCAATGGAGGCAAAGAATTTTCCATCCTACAAGGTAATGCGTTATCCTTTAATTATGGCTTCAAAACTTATTTTAGTGCAGAATAACGGTAATTACAGCTTTTCGGATACTTCTAACGAAACAGGTGTATCTCTGAACATATCAGGGATGACCGTTTCCGGTTATATATCTGTTGAAAGACATTACTATACTCCCCATATTGTCTCTTACGAAGGTTTGCCTCCCTTTAAAACATATGGTCACAGATGGGTGCTGAATAACAAAGGTATCAGCCAATTCACAGGCAAAATTATTTTCAAATTATCTGAAATTGACAGCCTCGACTCACCACAAATGGATAAAATATATTGGCGAAAAAATGAGGGAAACGGCAGTTTTAAAGAATTGGAAACTACTTTTAATCAAACTCAGGGAACTCTTGAAGCCAACATCAGTTCATTTGGAGAGTTCATTATTGCAGAGCCACAGGTTTACCAGATACCTTTACTAATAGCTCCTGCCGATAGTTCAAAGAAAAATCCAACTGTCCTGGATTTAATATGGCGCAATGTTATCGGGGCTGATTCATACAGGCTTCAGGTTTCTGAGAATAAAAATTTTACATTAAATTTAGTTGACTCATTAATTACTTCAGATACTTCTTTCATATTAACCGGACTTGAGAATAACAAGACTTATTACTGGCGGTCGAAATCTTTCTATGATTCTAATGAAAGCTATTGGTCTAATCCCTGGGCTTTCACAACTTTATTAAAGTCACCTGAATTGATAGAACCTGCCGATGGTGAAACCGATTTTCCGGTCAGAGGACTGTTTGAATGGGATTCTGTAGCAGGAGCAGAATATTACAAAATAAATATTTCGAAAACACCTGAATTCGATTCAATTTTTGTTGATGAAACAGGTATAACAGATACAAGCTACAGCTTTGCTGTTTTTGATTTTGCCAGAAACTATTATTGGCGTGTCAAGGCAATGAATTTAGATAATGAAAGTATTTGGTCCGATACGAACACTTTCACAACCGAAAAAAAGGAAGTTCTGGTTGCTCCTGTTTTACTATATCCTGCAAACGATACTACGGATGTACCTTTGTATGGGTTTCTTTATTGGAATCCTGCTAAAAATGCTGATAGTTATAATCTTGAACTTTCTTTATATTCTGATTTCCATAAAAATATTGTTTCAAATAAGGGTATAGGTTCTACCTCGCATTATTACAGTGAATTAAAATATGATACAACTTATTACTGGCATGTATCTTCAGTTAATATGTATGATACAAGTGCCTGGTCCGATACATGGAACTTTAGAACTCAGAAAATAGAAGATGTGGCTGATAATAATACAAATGAATTATATTTAAAAATTGATATGGAGGGAAATATCATAATTCAATCGGATATTTATACGAACATGGCATATTTTACTATTATTGATATTACCGGGAGGGTAATCCTCAGTCAGAAATTATTACAAATCCCAATAATAATAAGCAGTGAAAAATTAAATAGGGGAATTTATTTTTATAAAATAAGCACGAATGGCAATATTTTCAAAGGGAAAATATTAATTTATTGATTATACATTTTATATGTTATTGATGGGTAATGCCGTTTATTTCATTGAAAAAAGTAAGAGTTGTTATTTATTTCATTAGACATAAATATTAGAAGTCTTTGTTGTATTATTATTTCTTAAGAATATTTTTAGGTGTGGAAATTGAGTCAGGAAAGATACTTATTAACTTACAAGTCAATCATTCGTCATTTAATAACGATATTATACCTTCTTTTTTTAGGTTTTGGGCAAACATTATCTCAAAACGAAATTACCGTAGTAACACTCGATAATCCTTCGCCCGGATATTTGTTCCTTCAATCAAATTTACTGGATTATATCGGATTCGTTGATAATTCCGGAAAAGTAGCATATAAAAAAAAATTAAAAGAGTCAGAAACTGCAATAACATTACAATTGCAGCCCAATGAAAGGATTTCATATTTTTCTAACAACAAATTTTATATTGTTGATTATGATTTCAACATTATAGACAGTTTCGCATGTAAGAACGGATATGATACTGATTTCCATGATTTAAAGTTGACATCTGACGGTCATGCTTTTCTCTTAGGAATAAAGTATAGTACAGTTGATATGAGCGTCGTTGTAACAGGTGGAAAACCCGATGCAGTTCTATGGTCAGTTGTTATACAGGAGCAGGATGAAAACAAAAACGTTGTTTGGGAATGGAGCACACAAGACCATTATCAGGTTACAGATGCCACTTCTGATATTGACTTAACACAGAAATATATAGACTGGGTTCATACGAATTGGATAGAAATTGATTATGATGGAAATATTCTGATTTCCAGTCGTTACTTGGATGAAATAACAAAAATTAACAAACAGACGGGTGATATTATATGGCGGCTTGGGGGCAAGGGATGTAAAAATAATCAATTCACTTTTTTGAATGATACTGTTGATGGTTTTTGGGGCTTTTCGCACCAGCACACTTTTCACAGGTTATCAAACGGCAATCTTCTTCTTTATGATAACGGAAATCTGAAACCTGTACAATTCTCAAGAGCAGTGGAATATGAAATTGATGAAGTTAATAAAACAATTCGCAAGGTATGGGAATACCACAATTTTCCTGAATTATTTTCACTGTCTCAGGGAAGTGTCCAAAGACTGCCAAACGGCAACACAATAATTGGATGGGGTACGAATCATCAACAGATGACTTTAACTGAAGTCAGGCCTGATGGTTCCAGAGCAATGGGAGTGATGAACTTTGATACATATCTTTCTTCGCGTTATCCCGTAAAAATGGCATCTAAGCTGCTTATGGCCCAGAATTCCGGTAATTATAGCTTTTCGGATACAGGTAATAAAACTGGAGTTGCACTGAACATTTACACCATGACCGGCTCAGGCTATGTTTCTGTTGAAAGGCATTATTATTCTCCTCACAATATTTCATTCGAGGATAGTCCTCCGCTTAATACTTATGGGCACAGATGGGTGCTGAATAATAAAGGTATCAGCCAATTCTACGGAAAAATCTTTTTCAGCATTTCTGATATTGAAAGTCTTGATTCACCTGAGAAAAATAAAATATATTGGCGAAAAAATGAGGGAAACGGCAGTTTTAAAGAATTGGAAACTACTTTTAATCAAACTCAGGGAACTCTTGAAGCCAACATCAGTTCATTTGGAGAGTTCATTATTGCAGAGCCACAGGTTTACCAGATACCTTTACTAATAGCTCCTGCCGATAGTTCAAAGAAAAATCCAACTGTCCTGGATTTAATATGGCGCAATGTTATCGGGGCTGATTCATACAGGCTTCAGGTTTCTGAGAATAAAAATTTTACATTAAATTTAGTTGACTCATTAATTACTTCAGATACTTCTTTCATATTAACCGGACTTGAGAATAACAAGACTTATTACTGGCGGTTGAAATCCGTGTATGGCTCTAATGAGAGCAATTGGTCGAATCCCCGGGCTTTCACTACTTTATTAAAGTCTCCTGAATTGATAGAACCTGCCGATAATGAAACCGATTTTCCGGTCAGAGGTTTGTTTGAATGGGACTCAGTTGCAGGAGCTACATATTACAAAATAAATATTTCGAAAACACCTGAATTCGATTCAATTGCCGTTGATGAAACAGGTATAACAGATACAAGCTACAGCCTTGCTGTTCTTGATTTTGGCAGAAAATATTACTGGCGGGTCAAGGCAATGAACTTCGATAACGAAGGCTTATGGTCCGATATAAATACATTCACTACAGAACAAAAGAAAGTCTTAAGCGCCCCTATTCTTTTATCACCTTTAAGAGATACCGTTGATGTACCTCTGTCAGGACTTCTCATTTGGAACCCGGTTGCCGATGCTGACAAGTATAATCTTGAATTATCATTTTATCCTGACTTTCTTTCAAATGTAATAACAGGCAATAATATTGATTCTACTTCACAATATTACAACGGATTGAATTACAACACAATTTATTACTGGCATGTATCGGCAGAAAATCAGGATGACACAAGCTCCTGGTCGGATACCTGGAGATTCACGACACAGAAGTTTGAAAATATTAATGAAACCAAGGATAATGATTTTATTGTTAAATTTTTAGAAAACAGGAAAATTATTATAAATTTGGATAAAAATGAAAAGATATCATATTTTACTCTTTTTGACCTTTTGGGCAGAGAAATATTGAAACATGAGATTAAGCAAAATCCCGATTTTATTGATTGTAGTCAGTATGAGCCCGGCATCTTTATTTATTTTATAAATGTAAATGGTAAAACATTAAAAGGAAAAGTATTAATCTATTGATATTAGAGAACTTAGAGATTAATTTAATTTGGAAATTGACTTAGTAAAGGTATAGGTGAAATTAGGGGAAATTTAACTTTTTCAGAGAAAAAAATATATTATATTTTGGAATACATAAATAACTGAAATATAATCAATTGTAGTAGTAATTGCTACAATATCAGAATAAAATATCCTACAAAAAGATTCATGTATTTTCTACAAAAAAATCACGTTTTTAACTATAATGTTTTTTTCAAATAATCCGTTATTTAGCTTTAGAGAATAAGACAAAATTTGTGATTGATAATAGAATTGTACTTTTAAATTTATAGATGCCTGGGATTGTCCTCAAAAACCCTTGATTAACAGATCATATAAATAACCTAACCCCAATATTCCAGGCATTTATTTTTTTAAAAGAAAGATTAGAGGAAAAGAAAATGAGAATATTTGATGACTATACATACGTTAACGAGTTTGAATACGCTTCGTTTGCATTCAGTAAGGTGAAACAAACACCAAAAGTCGAAAAAGAAAACGAAGAAAAAAACGGACAAGAATTTTCCTATTTGGCACCAATTTCGAGCGAAGGCTTTGCGATGAGCTATGGCAAGAAAAAGGCGGATAAGGTGAATGGAAAAGAGAACAGGGAAGTGCTGGATTATAAGTTTTTAGACGGCTTTCTCTCGATTTTGACGCCAAAGAAGGAATTGCTCGTAACACATTCATAAAACCCCAATTATTGTTTTGATATGAATTGAAGGAGCTTTGCCAGAGGCGAAGCCCCTTTTATTGTTTCAATGCATTATTATCCCAAATTATTCAATAGAAGTTTATTATTATCCTAAAAGCAAGTGTCTGACTGACATTCTGAGAAGTGAAACGACGAAGATTCTGAAACCCCCTTGATCCCCCTTTGAAAAAGGGGGGAAAGATGCTTCGACTTCGCTCAGCATGACATTAAATTATACCATATCAATTTCTATTGAATAATCTGGGATTATTCAATTCTAAATATTTTAAAAGAAGGAATTGTCAGGATGATTAGATATTAGGATTTGATTATATAGGAAGTTGGATTACTTATATTATTGTTTCATTTCTTATCTCCCTACTTATTGACAATTAATTTAAAAATCAAGGAGAGATGAACATTCTCAACTTTTATAAAATAGGTTCCATCAGGTATATCTTGTGTGTTGAAGGTTATAATTTTATTTCCTTCCTCGAGAAAGTTACTTAAAATCGAATTAATTATTTGACCGTTTATTCCTGTTATGTAAATATTTGTAATTTCTGAAAAGTGTTGTTGATATTGGATAGTTGCTACTCCTGTTGATGGATTTGGATAAATAATTTGTGGCGTTATTTCACTATCTCCGGGGACTGAAGTATTACCATCATTAAATTTTAATAATTCAATCCATCTTCCAACACTTTCAATAATATATTTACCATTATGAGAAACATCAATATTTAAAAATGAACTACCAAGATAACTGTAGACTTTTTTTTCTGTATTTATATCCCAAATATATATCGCATTCGCATCTGGACCACTTGAAGTAACCAAATATTTATCATCAGGTGAAAATTCAATTCCAGTCAGGCTGGGACCATTGATTGGTATTTTCCAAAGAAATTCTTTTGTATTGAAATCATAAACCTCGACACCAAAGTCAGGGTCACCAGTCCCATAAGCTATATATTTGCAGGTTTTAGATAGCACAAAACCTCTGTGATTTCCAAAGCTGTCAATACTATCTAAGGTATTAAAATCATAAACTGTGAAACTTCCCACTGTTATGGGTTGATTCGGATTATTGGGATTGAAATATTTTTTACTGAATTGTGTTACTATTTTATTGTTGTCACATGTGAATCTTGGATTATCCACTCCCACACTTATTAAATTAGGTTCATCCGGAAATAATTTTGTTTTTAATATTCTTTTCGTTGTCAAATCCCATATCCTAAATCCTCTTGGTATTGGTGCTATCAAATATTTTCCATCTTTTGACATATCTATTATAGGATATTCATTAATAATAACACCATCATTTTCGATTGAATCAATAATTGTGTAGTTCAATGCATCATAAATATCAAATCTTGTTCTTGATTGATTCAATACAATAAAATTATTATCATTATTTATAAAAAACACTTCATTATCATTGTGTATTCTCTGAATCTCTTGCCCAGTCTTGGCATCAAAGAATAAGTCATAATCATATCCATGTCCAACAATAAGTGAATCTGTATTTGAAAATTTTACCATCCAAAAACCAGCACTTTGGTCTGTCTTTAAAGACCAAACTAAATCAGTACTGTCTTGTGGCACGGGCTGTGCCTGTACTGACTGCCACATTGCGGCAATGCTCAAAACCAAAAGAAAAAATTTAATTTTCATAAAACACTTTCAATATATATTTAAAAAACTTTATTTACAAAATAAAACGGGCATATCCTCATACGCCCAAAGTCAAGGTATCGTCAAACACCCTCATCAAAGACATAAAGAATACGCCCAGTTTGGACGTATCCCTTTTGTTCTTGATGATTAAAAATTGACGATTTTAGACTCCGAACAAAAGCAAGACTACGCTTACTATTTATGTAAAATTTTATTTTTCTATTATATTTTCTTCCTATTCCAATGTTTAACATTTCGCAACCCAATATTAGACAAATAATTTATATTTTCGAACACTTTTTTCAAATTATTTTTTTTGGTGCTTGTCCAATAGGATAAAAAAAAAGGATTGAGAATAAACCCAATCCCTTAAATATTTTTATGATGTAAATCTTTTACTACTTTACTTCTTTATGCAGAGTGTGACGGCGGAGGAATGGATTGTACTTTTTCAGTTCAAGCCTTTCGGTTGTGTTGTGCTTGTTCTTTGTGGTAGAATAGCGTGAAGCCGGCTTGCCTTCTTTTTTGGCTTCCGTACATTCGAGTATTACTATCTGACGTGCTTCTTTTTTTGCCATATTTCAATTCCTTTCATTTTAATAAGATTACAAAATTAATGGAAATCGAGGGAAATAGCAAAATTATTTTCTAATTTTACTCTGTCAGGAGTAACTCCTGACAGGGATGGGATTTGAAAATTAGGGATTTTCGAAAGGAAAATTCATCATTTATTATTTATACTCTGCTCTTAATGGATAAAATACATCTATTGTTTTGCAATCGGTTATGGCTGTGCCTGAATGGGGAACGCCGGCAGGAATGATAAATACATTACCTTTTTGCAGTTGGTAATCATGGTTATCAATCCTGATGATGAACTCGCCTTCGAGCATGTTAATAACCTGTTCGTTAGGGTGCGAGTGTTCGGGGAATTCAGCCGATTGCTCGATTCTCCAATGAGCAAATGTCATCGTTTCCGAGTTGATGAATCTTGCATGATATCCGGGTATCAGTTCCTTTTCTTCGATTTCCGCTAAGTTGAAAAATTGCATATTAAATTCCTTTTATTGAGATAATAAAAGTAATATAATAATTTGGGATAAAAAAGACAAGAAAAGGTATTTCTTTTATTTTTTTACACCTACCCTGCCCTTCCTCAAGGAAGAGAGGCCCTTCGACGAGCTCAGGGTGACAGCCATCATTAGAAATTAGTAATTATTTTTGAGGTATTCCTCTACAACCAATAAATTTCTCACAGATTGGGCTTTATTTGATTGGTTAGTTCTGTCATAAGCAGAAATTAAAAGATAGCAAATTCTGTTCATAACCGTATATCTCAAATTTGCATCTTCAATCTGATACCAGCTTCTTTGCTCATATACCCTTTCGAGGCGGCTGATAACGAGTTGTGGATATCTGAGTGAGTCTCTTTCTGCGCTTCTAATAATTGCATTCAGTTTTCTCAGCACCCTTCGGTTGATTCTCCCGTTATTATTTTTACCGCCGTCATCAATTTCGAGATTCTTCGCAGTTCGCATAACCAGCCTGTAAAGCGAATCACGGGATGACTTGCCGATGAAATCAAAACAATGAAAATCATACTTCATTTTCGGTTTAAGGTAGTGAGAAATATCTGCTTCTGACCTTGGGAATCCCGACTTGTTAAGCTTTTCAACTATATCTTTAACAATTCCATAAGATAAATCAGTATCGACAAGAAGAAGTCCTGCTCTTACTGCAAGGCCGCCCGGCATTCCAGTTATTGTTTTGTATTTACTAAGTATCATCTGTCGAATAAATTCACCCTGATTAAATGAACGCTGATAATCGCCTAAACCGAATGTCTGTCGTGAGCGTAGCAGTCTCAGTGTCTGCACTGAATTTTCTTTGAATCCGAGAAGCTCGAACAGTCCTAATGCCTGAGAAAATCCAAATTCCACGTAATAATCAATTTTAGGGATACTGCAAATTTTGGCGATTTCTTTCAAATAGCGTTCTCTTCCTTTGCCTGCTCTTAAGTTTGCAAGGTAATTCAAACCTGATGTGTCTGCAAATCCTGATTTGACAAAGGTTCCTCTTGGAATAGAGATAATTTCAATTTTACAAGAATCAAGAAAAATTCTCAATAAATGATTTGCGTCTGCATGATTGCATCCGCTTCCCATTCTTGTATCCAAGCCCGTAACGGCGATATTTATTACATTTGTGGAAGTATCTAATCGTCCGTCATTCGTTGCAGAAAAAAGCCTGTCTAATTCTTTGAATGACATGCTGTCATTTCTGACATTTTCTTTTAATATTTTCGATTGGCCTGCTTTTGGAGTGTTGTTTGAAAAAAATGAAATATAAATAAATAAACTGATAAAAGTTAAAGTTATAACCGAAATAATACTTAATAATATCCTTTTTCCTGATTTCATTTTTATCTCTTTTATACATTTTCATAAAATAAATGGGTGCCTATCATAGGATAGGCAATACCACAAACAATGAAAAAGCAATTATTATTCCAAATCGAAATGAATTATGGGAGGAATTAAAAAAAGGATGCCTGGTGTACTATGAAGGTTCGTAAAGATTTATATAAAAATTTTAACCCGGCATCCTTCAGATAAATATATTAGCACAATTAAGTGCTGTAATCACGTTACAAAATAATGGGAAATAATTCTTAAAAAATATAGCAGAAATAACTATTTTGTTGTAGAATTTTAAAGTTTTCGAATGTAGTATTAATACTACATTTTAGCTGAAGATTTTAACTGAAAGTTAATCAACAAGCCTGTTTTTGAGAGCATAGTGAGTGATTTCGGCATTGTTTTTCAGGTTGAGTTTTTCCAGAATTCTGATTCTGTAAGTACTGATTGTGTTAATACTGAGAGAAAGTTCTTTTGCAATATCTGAAATAGTTTTACCGGATGCAATCATACACATAACCTGAAATTCTCTGTCTGATAGCGAGTCGTGTATAGGTGTCTCACCGCTGATATCGAGGTTGGCGGCTAATAATTCCGCTAATCCTGGTGAAATATATTTTCTGCCTTGAGAAACTTTCCTGATGGCATCGAGCATTTCCTCCGGTTCGCTTTCTTTATTCAGGTAACCGGCGGCACCGGCTTTTAGGATTCTTACGGCATATTGTTCTTCGGGAAAAACAGTAAAAACAAGTACAGGAAGTTCGGGTTTAAGATTTTTCAATTCTTTTAATGTATCCAGGCCATCCTTGCCGGGCATTGATATATCGAGAATAACAACGTCATAACTGTTATGCCTGACTTTATCGAGAAGTTCATTGCCTGAACTTGCTTCATCAACGACCTGCAGGTCATGAGTTTCATCGAATATTTGCTTCAGGCCTCTGCGGACAACCGAATGGTCATCGGCTATGATAATTCTAATCATTCACATCCTCCATCTTTTTCGCAGGTATTTTCAGTGTAACGGTGGTTCCAAGTCCTTCTTCACCGCTAATATCAACTGTGCCTCCCAGAAAGCTCGCCCTTTCTTTTATACTAATCAAACCCATTGATTTATGGTTTTCCAACTGTTCCTTTGGAATTCCCATTCCATTATCACTGACCTTTAAGACGACTTCGTTTTCATTTTGGTATAAATTGACATCAACTCTTGTTGCTTTTGCATGACGTGCAATGTTTGTCAAGGCTTCCTGGAATATCCTGAACATTGCCGTTGAATTAGTATCATCAAAAACAAAGTCAACATGCTCCAAAGCCAGTTTACACCTGATTGCCGTTCTTTTCTGGAACTCGTTTGCCTGCCATTCGATTGCAGCGGCAAGGCCAAAATGGTCGAGTATCGAAGGCCTCAACTGGGTAGAAATCGAGCGTACTTTCTTAATAGTGGTTTCAATCAATTCCGACATTTCTTTGCTTTTTTTGCCAAGGTTAGGGTCTTTTACGTTCATCTTCTTGACGAGCCAAGCCAGGTCGAGCTTTAAAGCTGTCAAAGCGTATCCAAGCTCATCATGAATTTCGAATGCAATCCTTTTCTTCTCGTCTTCCCTTGCAGTCTGAAGGTGGATAGCAAGATTTCTCAGTTGCTCACGGGAATTCCTTAATTCATTTTCATAATGCTTTCGGGCGCTGACGTCGCGGACAATAGCAATCATTCCTGCAAAGTTCATTCTGTCATCTTTCAAAGGAGAAACAGAAACTTCGACTGGTATAGCTGCTCCGTTTCTTGAAAAGATATCGAACTCACCTACTATAATATTATCTTCTTCCTTAATTCTTCTGAGCATCTCGATTGCTCTTGCACGATTCTCGTTATCGGGTAAAAATTTTGGTAGAGTTTCACCAATCATTTCCAATCGGTTAAATCCGAAAATTTGTGTAAATGCCATGTTAACTTCAACAATCTTCCCGGTAGAATCTGTTACAATTATCCCGTCAGGGGCTGTAGTAACGAGTGTCCTGAATTTTTCTTCGCTTTCTTTTATTGCTTCTTCAGACATTTTGGATTCTGTTATATCTCTCTCGATTGCCGATACACCAATGTTCATGCCGGTAGCATCAACAAAAGGGCAAATAGAAATCGAAACATAAATCATGTTCCCTTCCTTCGTGATTCGCTCCGATTCAAGTCTTTCGACAGTCTGCTTACGGATTACCTTGTCAATAGTCCTCATCATTTCATTGCGGTAATCGAGCGGGACAAGAACCGAAATTGATTTGCCGACAATTTCGGAGGATTTGTATCCATAAGTTTTTTCAGCACCATTATTCCAAGTGAGAATCGTTCCACTAAAGGTGATACCATAAATAGCAAAATCGGTTGATTCAACAATGGAAGCCAGCAGGTTATAAGTATGTTCGATTCTCATTCTTTCGCTGACGTCGCGTGCAATAGCAATAGCTCCGAATATTTTGCCGTCATTCCCTCTTAACGGAACTGCAATACCTTCCCAGTAACTTTCTCCCTCGACACCATACATAGCAGGCAGATATTTAATTCCTTTCTCGATTTTCCCGGATTCCATAGCCCATGCACAGTAATTGTCCATGAAAGATTCGCTGACGACGGAAAATGCGGCGTCAAAGCTCAGTCCGATTGCATCAGGATTTTTACTTAATGCTTCTTTATTAGCCCATAAAATGCGGTTATTTGTATCTACTTGCACAATCATATCCGGCACTCCGTCTAAGACAGCAGCAAGCTGGGCGCGGCTTCTCTGCATCCTGCTGTCTGCGGCTTTTCTTTCGATGACCTCAAGCTTTGTTTCTCTCCATCTTCTGAATGAAAATACAACCAAAGATATTGATATTACAAACATAAGGACGAAAGTAACGGTGAGCTGGTAATCATTGAATTGTTTAAGCTTTTGTCCAAGCTTTTGAAAATCTTCGAGGATATAGATTAATAACAGGACAACTATAGCAATCAGAATAATAATGCCAATATCACTTAGGCTCTTATTACTTTTCCAGGCATCCGCTCTTATTTTGAATTTATTTTTCATTCACTTATTCACCCAAACCAATATACAAAAATTTAAAATATTTGTATAATTAATATATATATAGATAGTAAAAGCTAACTGATGAATAAATTATATGATGTTAAACAGAAAACAGGCACTAGTTCAGTTTAAAACAAATATAAATTAGCAACACCTAATACACACACTTTTATTATGAGTTATTTTATTGTTAAATTTGTTTCTTTTTTAGCTATAATTATAAACAATAACCATTAACAAAATTCAGATTAGGTGAACAAATGAAGATAAGAAAGGAAGATGCCCTCGAATACCACAGTTCAGGAAGAAAGGGCAAAATCGAAGTTGTAATTACCAAACCTTGTATTACACAAAGAGACTTATCATTGGCTTACACACCCGGTGTTGCAGAACCTTGCCGCGAAATCGAGAAGGACATCAGTATGGTTTACGAGTACACAGCAAAGGGCAATCTTGTAGGTGTTATTTCAAATGGTACTGCAGTATTAGGACTAGGAGATATTGGTCCTGAAGCAGGAAAACCCGTAATGGAAGGTAAGGGAGTGCTGTTCAAAACATTTGCCGATATAGATGTTTTTGATATAGAACTTAAATCAAAAGATGTTGATGAAGTAATCAGGGTTTGCCAGGTTCTCGAGCCAACATTCGGCGGAATTAATCTCGAAGATATTAAAGGCCCCGAATGTTTTTATATTGAAGAAGCATTGAAAAAGACAATGAAAATTCCTGTTTTCCACGATGACCAGCATGGAACTGCGATTATAAGTGGTGCGGCAATGATTAATGCCGTCGAATTGGCAGGCAAGAAAATGAGTGAAATAAAAGTTGTGTATAATGGTGCCGGTGCTGCGGGCATAGCTTGTGCAAAGTTTCACATCAGCCTTGGAGTGAAGAAAGAGAATGTTATACTGTGCGACTCTACAGGCGTTATTTATAAAGGCAGAACAAAGGGAATGAATGAGTTCAAAGAAGAATTTGCCGTGAAAACCGACAAAAGAACACTTGAGGAAACTCTTGCCGGTGCTGACTTATTCTTCGGCCTTTCAAAAGGTGATTGCGTAACCAAAGAAATGGTTAAGTCAATGGCAAAAAATCCAATTATTTTTGCAATGGCAAATCCCGATCCGGAAATCTCATACGAGGATGCTTTTGATGCAAGAAAAGACGTAATTATGGCAACCGGAAGGTCAGACTATCCTAACCAGGTTAATAATGTTCTCGGTTTTCCTTTTATTTTCAGGGGTGCCCTCGACGTACGAGCAACTGCAATAAACGAAGAAATGAAAAAAGCTGCATCTTATGCACTTGCAAAGCTTGCAAGGGAAGAAGTTCCCGATGTCGTAAAAAGAGCTTATGGCGGCAAGGAAATGACTTTTGGCAGAGATTACATAATCCCAAAACCGTTTGACCCGCGTGTTTTGACATGGGTTGCTCCTGCTGTTGCAAAAGCCGCTATGGACACCGGAGTAGCTTTAAAACCAATTGAAAATTTCGATGAGTATAGGCGACAGCTCGATATACGCATGGGCAGGGCAGAAAGGATTATGACACCGATTTACAGTAAAGCCCGCACCAAAAAGAAAAGAATCGTTTTTCCCGAAGGTGAGGAGGCAAGGATCATCAAAGCGGCACAGCTTAGTATTGATGAGTCAATAGCGGCACCGATACTACTCGGTAATGAAGAAAGAGTTTTATCGGTTGCTAAAGAAAATGGTTATGACCTCGAAGGTATTGAAGTAATAAATCCTAAATCTTTCGATAAACTCGATGCTTATATTGATGAATACCACAAGCTCCGCCACAGGAAAGGAATAACAAAAAATGAAGCAACTAAGAGACTGCTGACAAACAAAAATTATTTCGGTTCTATGATGGTCCACATGGGAGATGCAGATGGTATGATTTCAGGCCTAACTTCTCATTATCCGGAAACTATCAAACCGGCACTGGAAATAATTGGAAGGGACACGAGATATAATGTGGTTTCAGGATTATATATTCTATCAACAAAGAAAAATACATATTTCCTTGCAGATACAACCGTTAATATTGAGCCTGACGCCGAAGCATTAGCAGACATAACAATGCAGGCTGCTTCATTCGTCAAGCATTTTGATATTAAACCAAGAGTAGCATTGCTTTCTTACAGCAACTTTGGTTCTGAAAGGGGTCCGATACCAACCAAAATGATGAATGCATTAAAGCTTATAAGAGAACGCAAGCCTGATTTTATTGTTGATGGTGAAATGCAGGCTGATACTGCAGTTGTGCCGGAAATTATCAACGAAGATTACCCGTTTAGCGTTTTAAAAGATGGGGCAAATGTTCTTATATTTCCAAATTTGACTTCAGGTAATGTCGCTTATAAGCTTCTTATGAGAATCGGCGGAGCAAATGCTATAGGGCCGATTCTAAGAGGATTGAGCAAATCGGTTCATGTACTTCAAAGAGGATGCGAAGTCAAGGAGATTCTCGATATGGTCGCCATTGCTGTTGTGGATGCCCAGCATAAGGACGGGAAGAAATGAAAAAATTATAAATTTTGAATTTTAAATTAGCCCCAAGCTTTATCTTGGGGTTCATTATTTTTTGACTACTTCTCTCATAAAATCATCATAGTCGAGGCAATTGACGACATCTTTGGCTTCGAGCCAGCCTTTGCGGGCGACTTTTACCCCGATGAATACATCTTCAAGTGTTGTGGTTTTATGCGAATCGGGATTGATTGCTATTTTCACCCCCTTCTCTTTTGCATAAATCACATTCTCCCATGAGAGGTCGAGCCTGTATGGATTTGAATTTATTTCTATGATTTTTCCATAATCGGCGGCGGCATCAATGATTTCTCTGATGTCAACTTCGTAAGGCTGTCTCGATGTAAGAAGGCGACCTGTCGGATGCCCAAGAATTGTTGTGAAAGGACTTGCAAGAGCCGCAATTATTCTTTTTGTCATCTTTGATTTTGACATATTGAATGATGAATGTATGGAAGCAACTACGATGTCTAAAGAATCAAGCACTTCTTCGGGATAATCGAGACTGCCGTCATTGAGTATATCGGATTCTATTCCCTTAAGAATTTTTATACCGTGATTTTCATTGTTCAGTTTATTAATTTCTTCATGTTGTGCCTGAACTCTTTCAATTGATAGCCCGTTAGTGTAACCCGCACTGCGGCTGTGGTCGCACATTACGATATATTCAAATCCAAGTTCTTTTGATTTGAGTGCCATTTCGAGAATAGTGTTTCTGCCGTCGCTCCAGTTGGAATGGACGTGAAGCATACCTTTCAAGTCCGAGTTCCCAATCAATTTCGGAATTTTGAATTGTTTTGCTTTTTCGAGAGCTTTACTGCTTTCTCTCAGTTCAGGAGTAACAAACTGAATACCAATTTCATTATACAATTCAACCTCTGATTTGAAATAGGAATACGATTTTTTTCCTTTTTCTTTAATCAGATTATTAAATGCAGAAATATAATCATCAGAACCAGTTGATTCATGCAGTTTGAAAATATATTCCTCAGGTTTTATGAATTCAATTGTTACGGGAACATTTTCATTTGTCGTTAATTTTAATTGACTACCTTTTAGTTCAGCACCAAAGATGGATTTGAATTTTTCGTTAATTGTTTCAGGATTTTTAGTTGATGCGATAATTTGTAGTTCTGAAATTGTTTCTGCAAATCGTCTGTAGGAGCCGCTGATTTCTGCATCAATAATATCATAGTCGGATTTCAATTGATTTAACAATTTCTCTGCATATTCAATAACTGAATTTTGAAGAAAAAGTCCTTTAGACGCTTTTTTATGTGCTATGCTGTTCAGAATGATTTCGATTGTTTTATCTGTGAATCCTTTGACTTTTGCAAGAGAGCCATTCAAACAGCTATCTTCAAGTTCATTAACAGTTTTAATACCAAGTTCCTCGTAAACAAGTTTTGTTTTTTTAGGACCCATGCTGTTAATTTTTATGATGTCAACGAGGCTTTCCGGGATTTCCGAAGTGAGCTTTTCGTAGTAGCTCATTTTCCCGTTCTGCACATAATCTGTCAGCTTTTTGACAAGTGCTTCACCAAAGCCTTTAATATTTCCGAGAGTTCCATCCTGCACCTCTTTGAAAACATCAATCTGGTTCTCCCTGATTAGAGTTGCCGCATTAGAATAGGCACGTGACTTGAAAGGATTTTCGCCCTTGATTTCAAGGAGAATCGCAATGTTATCGAGTATTTTTACTAATTTTTTATCGAGCATTTATTATATAGTTCAATATCAAACAAAAAAAACCTTATCATATCCATTTAACCTTAGTAACAAACCTTACAACAAAGACTGAAACCTTATTAGCTTATTTTATTTTTGCTTTTTTATTATGTAAGGAAATAAGGTTTGATGTGGTCTAATAGTACTTGTTACTAAGGTTGTAAGGAATTTATAAGGTTAAATTATAAAAATATTAAAAAAATTAACTATCAAACATTTTATTTCGAAATCTATGAGTATTTCTATTTCATCGGAATCAATTCCATTTCTATTTTATATTCATTAAAATCATAATAAAAATATACAAAACCAGATTTTTCATTGAAATAATATTTTGCTTTGAAGGAACCGACGGAACTTTCACCTATAGCATTCAAAACCCAACAGGAGTCTTTGACAATAGGATTGTTATAATATATTTTACCAGCAACTTCAATTTTCCCGGTAACTTTATTACCATTGTATTTTTTCCTTCCTTCTTTAAGAGTCCATTCCTCTTTAAGAGATTTCTTTATTTTAATTGTCTGGCCAATAGAAATTGGAAAACGAATTTGAGGGTTAGGGATTAATCCCGTAAGTTTAAAATCACCGCTGCTTGGAAGACTTATTGATTTTTCCGAAATAAAAAGTAATTCTGTTGTTTCCAAAGCATCTGAACGCTCGATTATATCAGTAAAAGAATTAGAGTCTTTTACAAAATATTTCCACTCGATTTTTTTTGGAGATAAAATTTTTAAGATAATAGTATTAATAGCATTATCATTAGATTTCTTTACTGAAAATTTCCACTCGCTGTCCGGAGTATAAATTAAAGACTTGTCACATCCTGAAAATAAAAAAAGGAAAATAACATTAAGGATAAATAATGAAAATAAAGATAAAACTTGTTTCATATTCGCACCTTCGAAAATCTATATTTAATTTACTTTTATTTCGAAACTCTGTGCTATGTTGTTCAGTCTAATATTCCTATCGGAATTATAATTTATAAGATGTAAAACCCTATCTTTTATTTTACATAATAATCAATCAAAGTTGTTTCATAACCCTGGCGTTCATAACCAAGATTTTTCACCATCATGTATTTGCTGTAAACCTGCCCTATTCCCTTGCAGTATAAATCCTGATATGAACTTTCCATGTCGGTTTTGACAGTATCTTTGGGCATGATTGTGCTGGTACGTTGTATGTAATAAGTCATAAATTCCTGCACCTTTAATATGTCGCTTTTAAAATTAAAATCAAGAACAGCACCTTTTGACCCACTGATTTTAATATAAAACTCATTTTTGACTTGGTTGTTTTCATTTATGATGTCTTTTTCTACCATCAGCCATTCGCTGCCGTCAAGGTCTGCGGCTGTAATCCATGGGATCGAGTCCCCGTCTGAAAAAGTGAGATTCATATAGGCTAATAATTTGCTTCCTTCTATTGCTATATAATTTGTGCTTTTTATTACCGTATCGTCACGGGAACTATACGTTACAAGCACAACTGAATTTTTTCCTTCATAATATATTATGTTTTCGACTACGACTGAATCCACAGAGATATTTTTAGTACGTAAACCGTTTGAATCAAGCACCCAGTTTTCATATTTCCACCAGTTGCCGATTGTTGTTGGAAAGTATTCCGACATTATTTTGTCAACTGTGGGCGAGGTTTCGCTATTGCAGGAAATAAATATGAATGATTGTAAAAGTAATATTATGAGAAATAGTATATATATTTTTTTCATATTGAACCTTCTTGATATAAAATACAATATTTAATATGACGGATTAAATTAAATTTTATATTACACCTTCATTTCTTATTCTGTCAGGAGTAACTCCTGACAGGGGATTCTATTTATATTACTCCTTCTTTCTTCAAATCATTTAATACTTCTGATGAATATTCAAGTTGTAATAAAATTTCACTCGTATGCTCCGATAGCAAAGGTGGAGGCGAATCCACGTAGCCGGGAGTTTTCTCGAATTTTGCTGTCATATTAAATAATCTTACATCACCAATACCTTTAATGTTTTGAGTGCTGAATGTTTTTCTGTATTCAACCTGAGGTGAGGTTAATGCGGCTTCCAGCGAGAGAATTGCACCCGATGGAACATCATGCTCGTTAAGTAAATCAACCCAATATTCAGTGGTGTTTTGCACAAGCTTTACTTCGAGTAATGGTGTAAGTTCAAATCGGTTTTTCTTTCGTGCATCTCTTTCTTTGAATCTTGGGTCTTCTTTTAATTCAGGCATACCCAACAATTCAGTTACTGCTTCCCACTGTTCCTGTTTGTTTGCGGCTATATTAATATATCCGTCTTTTGTTTTAAATGTACCCGATGGTGCAGCAGTAAAATTGTCATTGCCGAGAAGCTGTGGCTGTTGACCTCCGATGAGTAGATTCGCGGCAACCCATCCCATCAAAGGCATAATCGAATCGAGCATAGCAACATCAATGAATTGTCCTTCCCCTGTTCTTTCCCTGTGGTATAAAGCTGCCATAATGGCAAATGCAGCGTTCAATCCTCCAACTGTATCGCATAGAGGAAATCCGGCACGAAGAGGGTTAAGTCTTTCGTCGCCATTTATAGCCATAACGCCGCTCAATCCCTGGATAATCTGGTCGTACGCAGGTTTGAAGGCATCGGGTCCTGTTTGTCCGAATCCTGAAATCGCACAGTATATTAATCGGGGATTTATTTCTTTTATGGTATCATAGCCAATACCAAGCCTGTCCATGACACCCGGGCGAAAATTCTCGACAAGAATGTCAGATGTTTTTACAAGTTTTATAAAAATCTCCTTTGCTTTTTCTTTCTTGAGATTCAGAGTAACAGATTTTTTGTTTGCATTTTGTGCGATGAAGCTTGTACCCATCAGCTTTTTGTTATATTCGGGTACGCACCCGAGCTTGCGCGCGAGGTCGCCTTCAGTGGGATTTTCTATTTTTATTACTTCAGCACCGAGCCACGCAAGATGAAGCGTGGTGAATGGTCCTGACAGCACATTTGTTAAATCAAGTACTCTTATTCCTTCTAACAATTTCATAAATTTCCTTCAATGTGAACAGAATTTATATTTCTAAAATTTTGAATTTTCAATTTTGCAATTTTCAATAAATTTTCAATGTTTTAATTAAAATAATTTAAAAGATTCATATAGTATATCCGAGTAATTTGAAAATTTATTCATTTTAAATTCAATGAAAATTAAAAATTTGAAATTGAAAATTTTAGTCTTTTTTTAAAATAACGTATAATCTAACGTTTAATAGCTCCCGATTTATAAACAAATCCTGGAAGGTCTTTAACGAAAAATCCGCTTGCATGTATTGCTATTTTAATTAATCTATCCAGGTCAATGTCCTGACGAAATCCCATGTTCTGAAGCGTATGGACAAAGTCTTCCGTACATACATTACCTGTCGCTAATTTTGTAAACGGACAACCGCCAAGCCCTCCGAATGCAGTCTCGATATATCTCACACCCTCCTCGATTGCAACAAGACAATTGGCGATGCCCATAGCATAAGTGTTATGGAAGTGGCAAGCCATTTCAATGTCCTTATCCATATTTCTAATTGCAGAATATAGCCGATGCACTTTCGCAGGATTTCCGTGTCCTGCTGTGTCTGCAAGACTTATGTTTCTGATTCCTGCATTCAGATATTCTTTAACTATTCCGATTACTTTTTCTTCCGGAATATCTCCTTCAAATCCACAGCCGAATGCAGATTGAACAGACACCTGAACACGTTTATCAGCACTCATCAACTCTTTTGCCATATTGATAATTCTGACTTGTGCTTCTGATGTACTCATTCCTGTGTTCTTCATTGAATGAGTCTCACTTGCCGAAATACCCATGCAGAACAGAGCAACACCACATTTAATTCCTCGTTCAATTCCTTTTTCATTCAGAACAAGGGCTGATAGTATTGTCTTTTGCGGTTTGTTTTCCTGTTGGTTGAAATGTTGGAATAAATCGTCAGTGTCTGCCATCTGTGGCACTTTCCCGGTATGAACAAATGAGCCAACCTGGACAATATCAATACCTGATTTGATTAGTTCTTCAATCCATTCGATTTTAGTTTCAATGTCAACGGATTCGCTTTCCATTTGCAATCCGTCTCTCATCCCGACATCATGGATTTTAATATTATTAAAATTTTCGAAGTTCATAATTCTTTTTTCTATATATTTTACTTTTTGTCATTCTGAGCGTAGCGAAGAATCTCATAAAATATCAACTCAGATTCTTCATTCCACTTCGTTCCATTCAGAATGACAAATTATTATCACAATTTCTCAGCTATTGCAATTGCTACATCTAGTGTCTTTGCTGAGCCTCCCATATCATAAGTTCTGACTTTTCCTTCTTTGATTACATCAGCCGTGGCTTTTTCGAGAGCATCAGCTTTTTCAGTTTCGCCGAGCCAGTCGAGCATCATTTTTGCCGCAAGAATAGTCGCAATAGGATTAACTTTGTACATCCCTGTATATTTTGGAGCAGAGCCATGTGTCGGTTCGAATACAGCAAGTTTATCACCGATATTACCTGAGCAACCGAATCCGAGACCGCCGACCATCTGAGCACATAAATCAGAGACGATATCGCCATAAAGATTAGGAGCGACAAGAACATCATAATTGTTCGGATTTTTCAAAAGCCACATTGTCATTGCGTCAACGTTTGCTTCATCGAACTGAATTTCCGGAAATTCCTTAGCGACTTCTTTGCCGATTTCGAGAAAAAGCCCATCTGTCGCTCTTACTACATTTGCCTTATGAACAATCGTAACTTTCTTTCTACCGAATTTTCGTGAAAACTCATAAGCCGCCCTGATAATCCGCTCACAGCCTTTCTGAGTATTAATTTTACATGAAATTGCATACTCATCATTTTGTAAATCCTTGAATGCTGAGAAAGGTTTTGAGATTTTACTCAACACATCAGAAAGCACTTCGGGTACAGGATTAAACTCGACACCTGAATATAAATCCTCGGTGTTTTCCCTGAACATAACAAGATTAATATCATCTCTGAAGTTCAAGGGATTGCCCGGATACGCCTTTGTGGGACGCAGGCAGATGTATAAATCGAAAAATTGTCTCATTCTTACAATCGGTGAACGGTATATAAGTCCTTTTCCCTGAAGTTCGGGAATAAGCTCTGCCTCTGCGGCTTTAACAGGTTTAGATGTAATAGCTCCGAACATTGCCGCATCAACACTGTTAAGCAAATCGAGAGTTCTTTGCGGAAGTGCGTCTGCTTCTTTGCACCAAAATTCCCATCCTATATCTCCATGAATGTACTCTGCATTCAAATTTAATTTATCGAGAACAATTTGTGCCGCTTCCAAAACTTCAATACCAATGCCGTCTCCGGGTAACCATGCGATTTTGTAATGTTCCTTCTTCTTTCTTTGTTCAGCCATTTTAACTCCTTATTTAATATCAGTAATTTATTAATTAGTTTAATTATTCACGCTAATTTGATTTTATAAGAATTTTCAATTATCAACTTAAATTTTTAATGAATTTTAAAATTACAATTTATCTTAATATTTTTAAAATTATTTAATATAAGTAAATAAACAGGGAATTTCCACAACATCTGTAAATCGTTATATTTCAAGGGATTCCCCCCCCCATAAAAATACTTTTTTTTTTAATAATTTTTTACTAATTTCGATGTACTCTTAACAGGAAATCAGAAACTGAATACATTAAAGAATAGAATATTTCGATATAAATAATCGTAATTAATAAATTTTTAATAAAAATTTTGATAGTAAGCAATATATTTCTGTTAGTAATCTCTGATGAGTAAGCGCATTAAAATTCTTATTGTCGAGGATGAGGAAACCTGCAGGACTCCGCTTAAAATCATGCTTGAGAATAAAGATTACCTTGTAATCGAAGCCGAGAACGGTTGCGAAGCACTCGAGAAAATTAATGAAGAATATGATGTTATACTTTTGGATTTAATGCTTCCCGACATGGACGGTATCGAAGTTTTAAAAGCAATAAGAAATTTAACAGCAACAACTGTTATTGTCATATCTGCGTTAGAAAGCAAAGCTGAAATAGATAAGGCATTCGATAACGGTGCTGATGATTACATGATCAAAACCAAATTCGACGAACAACTTCTATTGGCAAAACTCAGAAAATTTCTCAATAAAAGGGACCGAGGATATAATGACAATATTCAAGTTGGAAATATTTGCATTGATACCCGAAATAAAATTGTATTAGTAAACAATAAAAGAATCTCCCTTTCAAACATCGAGTACAGGATATTAGAACTTTTTATAGAAAATCCTAATAAAATATTTAATCAGAAATCAATAATAGATGAAATATGGGGAAAAGATTACCCTTTAGATGAAAATCAGGTCAGATGGCATATCAACAACATTCGTGAAAAAATAGAAGAAGTACCAAAGCGACCTAAAATAATAGTAACAGAACATGGGAGAGGTTATATTTTTGTTGCTGCAAATGAATAAATTTACAACAATAAAAATCCAATAAAAAAACAATAAAAAAACAATAAATTATTGATAGACAAAAGATTATATTTGCAATGAATCAGTGCTGATTGCATTTCCCTTTCGGGTAGTATTCAGTAGTTAGATAAATAAAATTCAACCACAAACTAAGGGAGGTTTATGGATTTTACACAGCATAACGAAATTAACAAACTATATCAATGTCTTAAAGCGTTGATGAACAAATTAAAAGAGTCAGTGAAATAAATTCACTGACTCTGAACACGACTGTTCTTGTCCGCAAACAATAGTTTTCGAGTCATAGAATGCGGTACAAGAACAAAAATATGAAAAAAATATTTTTGTTTAAATTTTTTTAAGGAGAATTAAAATGAAAACCAAATTTTCTTTTTTTATTATAGCATTAGTAGCTATAATCAGCAGTTTAACTGTCTTAGGGCAAGAACCTACTATAGAATGCCCAGATGGATACACACTTAAAGAGGCATTTCTGAGATATTGGATTGATGAACAAAATTTTTGTGATATTACAGTTTATTATTGTTGTAAATGGGATGAAGCAAATAATCAAGCAACTTTTGAAATTGAGTTGATGGAGGAAACAACCGTTGATGGGCATTGTATGGATTATATTGATGATCAGACATTAAACATTTGGGTTAGGGATCAAATTACTACAATTGCGGATTTAGCTTGTAATCCTATACCACCGGATCCTGATTATGTTATAGAAGTGATTAAAATTCCTAGTTGTATGTATTGGGAAAATAAACAAGTACCACCATATGGAGAAGATGTTTACCGTTTACGGAAATGGAGTTGTAATACAAACTGGTGTGTATATGTTTACCACATATCATACGATTATAGATATAATCCACCAAAATTAATTAGAACACTTGTAAATAGTTATGAAGAAGGTACTTATATTTGTCCTACAACTAAACCTGAGATACCACCACCAGGAAAAACTATGGATGAATATTGGATTACCGATTGTTTTAAAATTCCATGCGAAGAGTAAATAAAAACAGATTAAATATAGGCAACAATCTTTAATGGTTGGTGCCTATACGAATTTTCATATTTAAAGGAGAATTGTAATGAACAAGAATTTAATAATAATGTTGATTTTAATTCTACCACTAATATCGTTGGCAAATGAATATATTTTTGATAGTCTTGATTATTACAGGGTTTCGACTAATTATAATGGTTCTGCTTACAATGGCAGGACTATTCTCTCTTATGGCGAGGGGGGAGTAATTGTTCGTTCAACTGATAACGGGAATAATTGGTCACAGGTTAATCTTAATGATTCGTTTAATATTGTGAGCATAACTAATATTGGAAATGATTTTTATGGTGTTGTCAATAAACAATATATCATTAAGTCAACTGATGATGGAAATAATTGGAAGGCTTATGATGGTGGTTTTGAAACTGAATTTTATAAAATAATTGCATATAATAACAACCTGTATTGTCTTAGCAAAAATACAATAATGGTATTTAATACAAATATTGAAAAGATGAAAGAATATAAATTAACTTCCGATACTACATATTATGATTTTACTATTAGTGCTAATAATATTGTTTATTCTGCAGGAAACGGAAAGCTTGGAGTAATAAATTTACAAAACGATAACAGCGATATAATAGATTTAAAAAATTTAGGAATATGTACGGATTGTCCTGTTATTAAAAATTTATTTTCCGATGATTATAATACTTATTTTGAGCTTAGTAATAATCTTTATCAATATGACGGCAACAATGTTGAATTTATATTTTCTCCGATTAAGAAGGGAATTTATACTTCTTATAATAATAATTTATATGAATTATATAATATCATCAATGCTTCAACCTATCTCGATTCATTATATTTTATAAAAATAGACAAACAAAATCATAATTATTTTCATATTAAGTACCCCGGCCATGACAGATATATAAGCTCTTTAAATATCATAGAAGTATCTTTTTTAAGCCAAGATATTATTATTGCAGTAGGTAAAGATAAATTGATATATATGTCTTTTAATGGGGGCCAAATTTGGGAATTGAAGTCTCATTTTAATATTAGTAATGATTATGGTGATATAATAAGATTTGAAAGTAATAATGCGAATCGAATTTCAAAATATGCAAAATTTATTAGTACAAGAAATGGTGGAATAACTTGGTTACCACAAAAAAACTATGAGCCAAAATTTTCATCTAAAATATTTCAGAGTAATTGGGGTGAAAACGGCACTTATTTTAAAGATAAAATGAACGGTTTATTTTATGGATTTACTCTTTATCAGGGAGATACAAATTTTGCATATACTAATAATGGTTGCGAAACTGTTATGTTAAAAAATGTTAACGAATTTAGCGGATATTTCTATGGTGAGTCTCCAAAATTTTGTACACTCAATGATAAAACTATTTTCGCATTCCAAGGTACTTTAAATAAACTTAAATATTCATTGGTTTATCAGTTTGATGATACTCTTGGAGCTGAAAGATTATCATATATTGATTCGACACAGATACTTTTTATTGATTCATATAATGATGTATTAATTGCATTTATAGGAAATTATAAATATCCAAAAGATAGTACGTTCATTGTTTATGATAGCTTGTATTATAGTTTAATTACTTCGAGTGATGCTGGTAAGAATTGGAATAAAAATGATTTTAAGTTATTTATTCCAGGAAGAATTCCTCCAACATTTAATATTATTAGATTCAATGATAAACTTATCATTGGCTATAAGTATATCATTAATAAAAAAGCATACTGTGAAATTTATAAACTTGATTTAATCACAAAACAGATAGTGAAACTGTTTTCAATATTAACTGGTGATATGTATATTACAAGCATTAGTGGTTTTGATAATAAAGTCTTTATCGGGACATTAATCTATACTGATTCAAATAGATATTATGAACAATATCAGAATGATGATATTGAAAAGCATCCAACAGATTGGATAAATATAACTCCAAAATCAAGATATAGCCAGTTTACACAATTTATTAAAAATGACAGTTTAATTATTTTATCTGCTTATGATTCATTAATGAAATCGAATATTAAATGGTTTGCTAAACCAAAGAGAGTTACAAATGTTGACGAACAGGTTGAAGTTTCAAATTATTTATATTTATCTAAACCATACCCGAATCCAACACAAGATTATGTTAAAACTAAGTTTTATTGGGATATGAGTAATAATATTAATGATGCAATTATTGAAGTGTATGATATAATGGGAAATGTGGTATCGGATAGAAAACAAATTCTTTTTAATCAAATAAATAATTATTCAGGTGAAATTACTTGGCTAACAAAAAATCAACAAAGTGGAGTGTATATTATTAGTGTTAAGTTAGGTGGTGATACAAAGGCTGTACCTGTTGTTATTGTTAGGTAAGTTATATTTCTTACTTTTCCACTACGCTCAGTAAGTTTTTGAATCTTATTATAAGCTGTAGGTACTTCTCAGTTTTCATTTGATATGTATTTTGAGCCAAGCGGGATGTACCTTCTCCGTTTCATAGGTAGGGATAAGGCATTGACGAAGAGAGTAATATACATAAGATAAATAATAAATTTTTTATTTTCTTAAACAAATAATCCGTGATTATTGGGTAAAAGTATTGTAAAAACAGTTCCTTCATTTAGCTTACTTTTAATCTCAATTTTTCCTCTATGAGCTTCAACAATCCAATGTACAATTGACAATCCAAGTCCAAAGCCCTGTACATCACTTGACCTTGCCTTATCAATTCTGTAAAATCTATCAAAGATATGCTCCAGCTCTTCTTCTTCCATACCGATGCCGTTATCTGTAACGATAATTTCGCTGAGAATTTTTCCTTTTTTCAGCTCGATTGAAATTTTTCCTCCATTTGGGGTATATTTAATCGCATTGTCAACAACATTCAACACAGCCTGATGAATCCTTGCCGAATCGAAATCAATAATCAGATTTTGCTCTATATCGGATTGAATTTTAATATCTTTTGATTCGGCTAAAATTATTGAATCCTCGACAATGTCATTGAGCAATTTCGATAAATCCCCTTCTTCGATGCTCAGTCTCACTTGTCCCGTATCGGCACGTGAAAGCTCGAGAAGAGTTTCAACGACATTAGACAATCTCTGGACTTCTTCTAATGCACTAACAAGGACCCCTTCGTACTCTTCGGTGGTTTTCTGGCTGTGGAGTGCAATTTCAAGTTCGCCTCTTAGAATTGTCAAAGGTGTTTTAAGCTCATGAGAAGCATCCGAAGTAAACTGCCTGATTTGAATGAAAGAATTTTCAAGCCTTTCAATCATTGCATTAAGAGTGCGTGTGAGCCTGCCGATTTCATCGTTGATTTGATGTTCGGGAAGACGCTTACTCAGGTGCTTTGCAGTTATATCTGTTGCTGTTTGTGTAATTTCATCAACTGGACGCAGAGAAATTTTTGCGAGGAAGAATCCACCGGCAATTGAAACAACAAGAATGAGCGGGAAGGCAACAAGCAATGCGATAAACAACTGCCGAAGCTGATTCTCGATTACACTCGATGTATAGCCAATAGAGATAACAGCATTATTTGTCCTTTTAACGAACAGCCTCAACTCTTCTCCGGTTAAGTCAACATAAGAAAAAGCAGAATCAACATCTTCATGTAAGGTGATTATTGATGGTGGTATTGAATAAGATGACGAACCTTTTACCAACACCGAATCGCTTGTAACCTGCATTTTGAGGGAATAATACATTATTACCGGCAGTGAATCGGATTTTAGATTTTCTGACCTCCAGACAATATGATTGTTTGTGTCGGCAATCTGAAGGAAGTAATTCTTTGGTTCCAAGAGAATGTGCTGGTATATAGCCGACCATACCATTCCTTTGTCTTCATCCGGTTCCTTTAGCTCCCTGCCGGGCCTGAGCGGACCTACAAATCTTCTTTTTTCGTCTTCCCTGAAAAGTGCAAATTTATCCTGCGATACCTTTGGTCTTTTTTCAGTTTTTTGCTTAATCGCTTCTATTGTATTTTCTTTAATGATATCATCGAGAGACATTGCGACATTAGCTAATGAGGCATCCAGATTTGCATGCAATTCATTTGAAACGGACAAATACATATATACACCAAAGAGTGAGAGTGATACGACCACGATTGTACTGTACCAGAAAGTCAGTCTCATCTTCAGTGATATTTTTAATACCATTACCTTTTTCTATCTCGATTTTTTATATAAGTTAACTTTGAATAAACAAAAGATATTACTTATTCAAAGAATTTCAAAGTTAAAAAATTATTTTATAATATTAAGGATAACATCTCTTGGATTAATTGATTTAATTAATTAGTAATCCTGATCGACCTTTTAATTCCAAACATAATTGTAATATGGTATCTTTATTTGACAATCATAATATTCAATTAAAATTTGTTTATGAAATGTTTATTTTGTTCAGTATACTGAATAAAAAAGATGAATATTGTTCAATATACTGTACAAATTTTCAATTATGATAACAGGCATAAGTAAAAATATTTTACAATTTATTCCCATCTGTTTTGTCATATAGGTTTTTTTAATTGAAGTTTTTATGAGAAAAGAAAATTTACGTAACATTGCAATTATTGCACATGTTGACCATGGTAAGACTACACTTGTTGACGGTATGCTCAAGCAAAGCGGAACTTTCAGGGATAACCAGGTTGTCGAAGATAGAATCATGGATTCGATGGACCTCGAGAAGGAACGCGGCATAACAATAATGGCGAAGAATACCTCGATATTTTATAATGATGTAAAAATTAATATCGTTGATACACCCGGACATGCCGACTTCGGTGGCGAGGTGGAAAGAAGCTTAAATCTCGTTGACGGTGCTTTAATTCTCGTTGACGCAAGCGAAGGTCCCTTGCCTCAGACCAGATTTGTAGTCAAGAAAGCACTTGCAAAAAAGCTTCCGATTATTCTTGTGATTAACAAAATTGACCGTCCCGATGCAAGAATTCAACAGGTGATTAATGAAGTATATGATTTATTCATTGACCTTGATGCACAGGATGAGCAAATCGAATTCAAGATACTATACACAAATGCAAAGACAGGTGTAGCTCATAATGAAATAGGTGATAATTCCGAAGACCTGAAGCCATTATTTGATGCAATTATATCGGAAATTCCCGGGCCCGATGCTGATGACAATGAAGTGCCTCAGTTTCTCGTTACTAATCTTGACTATGATTCTTATGTCGGCCAGATTGCAATCGGAAGGCTTTCACATGGCATACTCGAAATGAACAAAACTTATTCTTTGGTGGTGGAAGACAAAACCATAACCGGTATAAAATTTTCAGCTCTGTTTAATTTCCAGGGATTGAAGAAAAAGCAGGTTACCCAGGTTGAAGCAGGAGATATTATAGCATTAGCAGGTGTAGAAAATCTTGAGATTGGGGATACAATTACCTCGAATGAAAATCCGAAACCTCTGCCGAGAATAAAAGTTGACGAGCCTACACTATCAATGATATTTTATGTGAATGACAGCCCATTTGCCGGGAGGGAAGGCAAGTTCCTGACTACACGCCACCTTAAAGAAAGACTCGAAAGAGAAACACTAAGAAACGTCGCAATCGAACTGAAATATCTCGACAGGACAGATGCTTTCGAAGTATGCGGCAGGGGAGAACTTCAGATGGCGGTGTTAATCGAAACAATAAGACGTGAAGGATATGAGTTTTTGGTTTCAAAGCCGCAGGTAATTACAAAAGATATTGACGGGAAACTCTGTGAGCCTGTGGAATTACTTTTGCTCGATATACCCGAAGAGCATATTGGTATTTTGACATCAAAGTTATCAGTCAGAAAAGGCGTGATGGCAAATATTACGAACAGTGGAAGCGGTAGGGTTAATATGGAATTCAGGATACCTTCACGAGGATTAATTGGTTTCAGAAGCCAATTCCTAACAGACACTAAAGGTGCAGGAGTTATGAATACCTTGTTTGACGGATACGAACCATGGTATGGCCCTATACCGCAGAGGTCATCAGGAGCCTTGGTTGCTGACAGGCAGGGAAGAGCCACAGCCAATGCCGCTTATGGTATGGAAGACAGAGGCGAGTTATTCATCGAACCGGGATACGAAGTTTATCCGGGAATGATTGTTGGCGAAAGAAATAAAACTCAGGATTTGATTGTGAATATTACAAAAGAGAAAAAGCTTACGAATATGAGAGCATCGAACTCCGATGCAACTGTCGTTCTTAGGCCCTGCAGAAAACTTTCGCTTGACCAGTGTATCGAATTTATTGCAGAAGATGAACTGATTGAGATTACACCAGAAAATATTAGACTGCGTAAGATGGAACTTGACCCCAACAGAAGAAGGAACAAGAAGGAATAAGACTGAATTTAATATTTGAAATATTATTCATTTAACATTCTTCTATCTTAATATGATTTAATAATGTAAGTAAGCTGGGAAACACACAAATAATTATTGTGTGTTTTTTTCGTAAATTTGTTTATGACTAAGGAAGAAAATATTAGCTACTGGGTGAAATCTGCAAAACATGATTTGGAGACAGCTCAAGCATTGTTAGAATCAAGAAAATATGATTGGTGTTTGTTTATAGGACATTTAGTAGTTGAAATAATTTTAAAAGCACACTTTGTAAATGATGTCAATAAAGTTCCACCAAAAATTCATGACTTAGTCAGACTATCCCAATTAATCAATATGAAATTTACTGAAGAAAAACTTAAAATGCTTGAGAGGTTTAATGATTTTCATATCGAAGCATGATATCCAGATGAAAAACTGGAGTTCTATAAAATTTGTACTAAAGAATTTACAGAATCAAATTTTAAAAATATCAAAGAGATGTATCAATGGATGCTGTTAAACCTGAAATATTAGAAATTGCAAGGAAATATATTAATTTATTAGAAGAAACAGGATACCCTGTCAAGGAAGCCTATCTGTACGGTTCATATTCAAGAGGAATAGAAAACGAATGGAGCGATATTGATATTGCTGTTGTATCGGATAGTTTTGAAGGAAACCGTTTTAAAGATAAAGAAAAAATAAGAGGTTTATACCGCAAAGTTGACATTCGTTTGTCCATTTTACCACTCGATAGTTCTTCATTGGATAGTTTTTTTATTCAGTCTGAAATCCTTAATAAAGGTATTCGTATATTCTAAAAGTAATAAATATACTAACTAGACTTGAATTTACTCAATCTATTAGTATAGAATTTTGCTATGATAGTTGTAAATTATTTGAAAACAACAATAAAACATTTGAAATCAAGTCTAAAAACAAAAATTTTTTATTATAAGGAGGTTTATTTACATGAAAACATTTCTGAGATTATTTTTAATTGGATTGGTTTTAACATCTGTTACATTTTGTACAGAAACGAGTAATAATAAAAAGAAGGTAAAAATGGAAGAAAAGAAAAATCCGCAATATGTGATTAGCGTAAAGCAGGGTGATGTAGATTTTGGAAATATCATATTAGAATTATTTCCTGATGTTGCCCCCAAGCATTGCCATAACTTCGATAGTTTGGTCGGCATCAAATTTTATGATGGAACAGCATTCCACAGAGTAATTCCCGGTTTTATGATTCAGGGAGGCGACCCAAATTCAAAGAGCAAACCCAAGGAAACATGGGGAATGGGTGAACCGGGCCAAAAAACTGTTCCAGCAGAATTTAATGATATATCACACGAGAGAGGTATATTGTCAGCCGCAAGAACTCCTGACCCGAATAGTGCTACATCCCAGTTTTTCATTTGTGTAGCTGCGGCTCCTCATCTCAATAAGCAGTACACTGTTTATGGTAAGGTCATTACCGGAATGGACGTTGTTGATAAGATAGTCAGCGTTCCATGTGACGGAAGTGCACCTAAAGTTAAAGTTGAAATGAAAATCACAAAGAAAACAGATTAACCTAAATTTTGCAAACAAACTGAAATTTTCGTGTTATTATAATTGTACATGCGAACTTTTTTAATACACCATAATGAAGGAAGCAGATATAATGCTTCCTTCATTATTATAAATATAAACCGATTTATTTACTAATTAACTCACGTTACACAGTTATTATTATCCTTATTCTACAAAGTTCAATACTAATGGGATTATCACTAATTTCAGTTATGTTTTAATACAGACGTTCAACTCCTATAGAGTTGTCGCTAATTTCGGATATATTTTATTACAAACGTTCAATCACTCTGTGATTGTAATTAAATTCCAATTGTAGGGACAGAAAATTTTCTGTCCAACCGACTCAATAGGAGTTAAACATCTGTAACAGACAATAAATAATCAGAGTCCAACTCAGTAGGAGTTGAACGTCTATATTAAAACATAACTGAAATTATCTATAAACCTATTGGGATTGAACTTTATAAGCCAAGGATAATAATAACTGCGTAACATGAGTGACTAATTAATAATGAATTTTTAAAAGTTAATTAAGTGATTAATATTGAAAAATTGGTTTTATGATAAATTTCATTCAATTTTACATTCTACATTTTGCATTTTACAATATTCATTCAAAGTTTTTCCAGCTTAGCATATTGAAGCATCAACACTTTCTTGCCGACTGAATTGAAATTCACTACAGCTTTTGCATTATTTCCTGTGCCAACAACTGCCATTATTTTTCCCTTGCCGAAATGCGAATGGTTCACCCAATCACCTGTGCGAAATATGATTGTCTCTGCGGATTGTTGAAATGAGTGAGTTTCTTTTGGATTTATAGCATAGAAAATTTTACTTTTTTTGGTTTTCGTTTTAAATGAATTAAAAGGTAAATCATTGTTTTTCTTTTTTGCATAATCGAGAAATTTCCGGTCAATCTCATTCAAGAACTTTGATGGAGATGAACCGGAATAAGAACCGAATCTAAGCCTTCTTCCTGCATAGGTAAGATAAAGCAGTTTTTCTGCCCTGGTTATTCCGACATAAAACAACCTGCGTTCTTCCTCCTCTTCTTCAAAATGGCTGTCAGCCCGGAGAAGCGGAAGTAAACCATGTTCGAGTCCTGCAATAATGACAACAGGAAATTCCAGCCCTTTTGCAGAATGAAGTGTCATTAGCTTAACCTGTTCCTGGCTTGTGTCTTTTTCATCAATGTCAGTCAGTAAGGATAACTGGTTCAGATAATCCTCGAATTGTGCATCTTCATTTCTGTTGAAGTAGTCTATGAAATCGGATAGAAACTGTTGTATGTTGTTCCATCTGTCGAGAGAGTCTTCCGTATTAATTTCGCGGTACATCTGCAAAATCCCCGTTTCGCCTATATACTGTTCTATAAGCTTGGCAGGTTCTGTCTTACCTATTTCAGAACGGTATTTCTCAATTAGTTCAACGAATTTATTTACTGCTTCTTTTGCCCTTTGCTGAAGAGAATCATTTTCGTTTACACGGAGAAATGCATCATATAAGGAAATTGAAATTTTTTCAGCAAATCCTCTAATATATTTCAAAGATGTAGGCCCAATACCTCGTGGAGGTTCGTTGATTACTCTCAGCAATGATTCCGAATCTTGTTTGTTAACCAAAAGTTTGAGATATGCCAGCACATCTTTTACTTCTTTTCTCTTATAGAAAGATATGCCCCCGATGATAACATAAGGTATTTGTGCTTTCTTAAACGCATTTTCGAGAGCAAGAGATTGGGCATTTGTCCTGTATAGTACTGCATAATCTTTGTGAGTGAATCCACCGTCTTTTGAATTTTCCTTAACAATTCCGGCTATTCTCTCAGCCTCATCTCTGTCGTCAATTGTTTCAATCACCTTTACAGGGTCTCCGTCAGCATTATCTGTCCACAGTGTTTTATGAAGCTGCTTACGATTAAATTTTATAACTGAATCCGCTGCACCAAGTATAGTTTTCGTTGAACGGTAATTCTGTTCAAGCCTCACAACTTTTGCATCAGCATAATCTTTCTGAAAATCGAGAATATTACGGATATCAGCACCACGCCAGCGATAAATACTCTGTGCATCATCACCGACAACGCAAATGTTTTTATGTTTGCGTGCAAGCATATTAATCACAACATACTGGGCACGGTTTGTGTCCTGGTACTCATCAACGAGAATGTATTTAAACCTGTTTTGATATTTTTCAAGCGTCTCATCCGAAATTTGCAGTGCATTAATCATATTGATTAGCAAATCATCGAAGTCCATCGCATTGTTAACGATGAGCAATTTTTCATAAGCATCATAGACAGTGGCAGTCTGTTTTTCCAAATCGCTGTCGGCAGAGTTGGAATATTTTTCGCTGTCAATCATCTGGTTCTTTGCCCAGGAAATTCTACCCCTCATACTTTGAGGTGAATATTTCTGATGATTTATCCCAAGTGTATTCATCACATTTTTAACGACACTCAGAGAATCATCTGTGTCGTAAATAGAGAATGAACTTGTGTACCCTATATGACTTGCTTCGTATCTAAGAAGACGAGCAAAAATTGAATGGAAAGTTCCTGCCCAGACTTTATTTACGGAATCCGAAGGAACGATATGTGAAATCCTGTCGAGCATCTCTCTTGCCGCTTTATTTGTGAAAGTGAGTGCAAGAATGTTATATGGATTTATTCCCTGCTCAATCAGATAAGCTACACGGTGAGTCAATACGCGGGTCTTGCCGCTACCAGCACCTGCAACAATCAGTAACGGCCCTTCCACTGTTGTTACTGCATTTTTTTGTTCCTCATTCAGTTGGGCTAGTAAATTTGAATTGGGAGCGTTTATAACTTTTACTAATTTTAATGCCATCTTTATATTAATTAAATTGTATTCTGAAACATAGCAATTTAAGAATTATTATTTTAACCGATACAGTATATATAGGCGATGTCATGCTAAACCTTGTCCTCACGAAAGTGGGGATCAGTTCAGCATCCAACTTGGATTAATGCCTATGGATTCCGCATCTAGTGCGGAATGACATTCTGAGTTTGTCATGCCTGAATTTAGTTCAGCATCCATTTGTGTTAATGCCTATGGATTCCGCATCAAGTGCGGAATGACATTTTCATTTTAAAAAAAAGGATAATATTTTTTCATGAATAATTTTCAATTAAAAGCAGAAAATATATCGAAAGCATTCAGCAGAAATAAGACAATTATTTCTAATATTAATCTTGAACTATCAAATGGGAAAATAATCGGTGTTGCCGGTCCCAACGGTTCAGGAAAAACCACATTTCTGAAAATACTTTGCAGTATCCTGAAACCTACGAGTGGAAAAGTTGAGCTAAAAGTTGATGATGCTATAATAAAAAAAGAAGATTATTTTCAGCATTTCGGATATGTCGCTCCCTACCTGAATTTGTATGATGAATTTACACCTATCGAACATATAAAAATCATGTCGGGATTAACAGGAACAACTTTCGATTTGAATAGAGCAAATGAACTTCTCGAAACATTTAATCTTCACAAAAAAAAGGATGACCTGATTAGAACATTTTCATCCGGCATGAAACAAAGAATGAAATATATTCTTGCTCTGCAAAGAGAATGCGAAATTCTCCTGTTCGACGAACCTATGACCAATCTCGATTCTGCGGGTGTCGGAAGCATTCACGTAATAATCGAAAAGCAAACATCAGCGGGAGCTGGCGTAATAATTGCTACTAATGACGAGAGAGATAAACTACTCTGTCATGAGATTATTGATGTTTCGTTAAAGTAATAATTATGAAAAAATTTGTTTTAACTTTTGTAGTTCTATCATTTTTATTTTCAATTTCTGTACTCAAAGCACAGAATTATTTTACTTATCTGTCATCACTGAAACTACCTGCACAGCTTGATTTTTGCGGAGAGAAAGTACCTCTCGATATTCCTGAGGTTCGGGAAAGGGCAGAGCGTGAATTTTACCTCCTTCTTCAACAACCGGGTCAGGTAATACTTTATATCAAACGTTCGGGAAGATATTTTCCGATGTTTGAGAAAATCATCAAAGAAAAGAATATGCCCGATGATTTAAAATATCTTTCTGTAGCTGAAAGTGCATTATACATGTCGCGTTCCTCGAAAGGTGCTGTCGGTTTGTGGCAGTTCATGCCGGCAACAGCCCGTGCTTATCGTCTGCAGGTGGATGATTACGTTGACGAAAGGCGGCATCCCGAAAAAAGCACAGAAGCCGCATGCAAATATCTGAAAGACGGCTACCAACAGCATAAGTCATGGCTATTGTCTGCGGCGGGATATAACATGGGCAACACAAACGTCAGCTCACACCTCGATTACCAGAACGGCAACGGCTTTTTCGATTTATTCCTGAATGAAGAAACCTCAAGGTATATTCTCAGGATAGTTGTCATCAAGGAAATCATGTCAAATCCTGAGAAGTACGGTTTCAGAATTGACAACAACGAAAAATATAAACCCGATAATGTAAAATATATCGAATGTAATGAAGAAATACCAAACCTCTCGAAATGGGCATCAGAACAAGGCACAACATACAAAGACATAAAAATTCTCAACCCCTGGATTCTTGAAAGGAAGCTCCCAAAACCGTCAAAAGGGGATGTGTATAAGATTGCTGTGCCGGTGAAGTAGAATTATTTTGAAAATAAAGAATTTTTCTTATATTTGATAAAATTTTCTGTTATACAACTATTTAGATAGAAAAATCTTATGCTGAATCAGGATATTAAAAGTGGTCTTTTTGGTAGTATTGGCGAAAATATGGTAGCCTTTGAATTAGCAAAAAGAAATTGGTTTGTTTATAGACCCTACTTTGATACAAGGATTGACTTTATTGCCCAAAAATTTGTATGTAAAAAATGTTTTAGTGATTGGGAATCTAAACATATTGTTAGCTGTAGTGATAAGAATTGTAAAAATTTTTTAAAAGATTTAAACCAGAAGGATTATCTAAAAACTAGAAAATGCCTCGATTGTGGTTATATTTTCAATAAATATACTACTGAGCACGATTGCCCTAAATGTGATACAAAGATGACTTCTAATCTTATTACAACAAGTGGCCAAAGAAATTATCAGTTTACATGTAATTTCTGCAAACATAGTTTTAGTAGTCAAACAAGAAGTTGTGTCAAATGTGGAAGTAATAATTGTGTTGAATATCCGGTATGTAAAATATGCGGAAGTGAGATAAAACCAAGAAATACAAAATGTCAAAATCCTGGATGTGATAGTATTGATTACGCTTTGATTATTCGTACAATTCAAGTGAAATCTTCACATGAAGAAGAAGGTGGAAAAATTGGATTTAATTTCAAATTACAAGATTTAATTGATGATGAGAGACACTTTTTAGTTGTGTATTCAAGAACTTTTGAAGATTATAAAGAAAAACATAATTTTTGGGTAATGTCCGTAGATGAATTTAATAATGAGATGTTATCCGAATCTGCCTCTAAACTTATTTATCAAAATGCTCGGTTACATCCACCAACAAATAAAAGCCAATCATTTTTTAATGAAATTGAATATAATAAATGTACTTTTGACCTTGAAAAAGCAAGAAAAAGAAAAGAAATTAATAAGATTATTGAAATAGAAAAACAGTTACAAAAAGTTGATGTTTTTGCAAAGTTAAATAGATTTATAAAAGGAGATTTTTAAGAAACATCAAATTCTTCAAATGTATCTCCTGATTCAAAAACATTCAATGAATTGTTGATTCTTTTCAATATTGCTTTTCTAAATAAATCCTTATTTATTTCAATTCCAATTCCAACACGGTTTAATTTTTGAGCAACTATTGGTACAGTAAAACTCCCTGCAAATGGATCCATAACATTTTCACCTACATAAGTAAAGTATTTTATTGCCATACTTGGAATATCTTCAGGAAATGGTGCAGAATGACCTAATATGTTTTCACCATTTTGATTTATTTTTATAACAGGTGGAAATTTTACTATATCTCTTCTCCACATATTAATTGTTTTTGAATCAATTAAATTATCTTTATCATTATCGTGATTATATTGCATAAGGTTTGTTCTCAATGAAAATCTTTTACCTCTATTATGGGGACTTCTAATAAAACAATTTCGATTTTTACATTCCCAACTTTGAACACCAATTTCAGATTGTGTATTCCCATTTACCTTCAAAGAACCACAAACGGGACAAGGAATTTTACTTTTATCTAATCTATGCTTATGAAATATTAATAAATGTTCGTAACAATTCAATGGATATTGGTATAATGGATAATTAATTCCATTATTCATATGTCTTTTACTTTCCACCTCTCCTTTATCCCAAATTATATCATCAACAAATTCAAATCCTTCTTCTTCAAATATTTTAATAAAATATGCTCCTAGAGGTATTCGCCTTTTTCCCCAAACGGATTTAGTAGTAATCTGGTCATTATCGAAAATATCTCCAACATTAAATACCCATACTCTGTGATTATCAAGAACTCTATAACTTTCTCGAATTATATTTCTCATATCATTAAGATATATATTTAAATCATCCCATTGAGAGTATGCCCTTGCGTTAAAATATGGTGGTGATGTAACCATTAATTGTATAGATTCACTTTCAAGTTTTCTTAAAACTTTATAAGCATCACCCCATATTACTTTTATGGTTCTATCTTTTTGATTAAGAAAATTATTTAACTTCTCATCAAATTCACTTAGACGGGTTTGTTCTCTATATTTACTTCGTATAAATTTTATATATTCTTTGCTAAAAATCCTGACTATTTCTTGGTTAGGAAGGCCATCATCTTTATAACTTTTCAAAGTTGATTTTAACTTAATAATTTCATTATCTTTTAATATTTTTTTTAAATAGAAATAATTACTTTCGAAAAGGTAATCTAGATCTATATTATAATGATTAAGTATTCTTTCTTTCTCAATTTGAATTTCTTCAATTTGATTACTCAATTCTAACGAGGACTGATAAGATGTTGTTGGTTCTGAAGCGATCCAATCTCGTACTTCATCTATTACATATCTAACTGAATCACCAACTTTAATATGTGGTAATCCTTTTTTCTTCAAACGCCATAAAGTCGTTCTTGAAATATTAAGTATTTTTAAAACTTCTTTTTCCTTCTTATATGATGCCATTATTGAAAAATTGAAACATTATGAAACAATATGAAACAAAAATATAGAATTAATGCTTTCTAACAAAGTCATATTTTCATAAATTCATTTATTTCCCTATTGGCACGAAAATTGGTTAATATATACTTGTGAGTGAATAGCCGCCGTTTTTTGCCATGCTCATAGTATCCCCTCCTGTGTGTGGGAGGGGAGCTTTATTGAGCATAAATGAACTTTCTATTTTAAAGTTGAGAGGTTGTCATGAAAAAACATATATTGAATTATCTGCCGCTATCAGTTGCAGGCTTTTTCCTTGTTGTGTTTATACTGTATTCGCAAACTGCGAAGACGGCCGATGAAAAGGACAGTGCAGAAAAAAAGCAATTGAATGAACTGTACAAAAAGTACGATAAATCGCTTTTCAAGGCGATTTTTTCATCGGAAGAATTAAGGCCATATGCGATTATCCAGATTGACAAGCTGAGCGACTCTTACAAGAACGAATGGACATCCCCCGAAGCGATGTATGAAATGCTGAATAAAAAAGAAAGAGAGTATCTTCTGAATCAGATTGCTGTTTATCTCCACGAATCCAAAGACCAGAACAGGAGCAACCGAATATTTGACAAGCTGAAATACTGGTGCATAGCCGATATTCAGTTCTCATTAATCACGGACAAATTCGGTTTTTACAACGAAGATATTTTCCGTGCATTGATGGAGATTGCCAACACAAAACAATTCTTCATTCGTGAAATTGACGGACAGCCGATAGATTTGAAGAGCCTGTCGAAAACACAGACCGAAAAAATTTACAGCAATGCAATGAATTACATCAGCAGTCTCAGCCTGAAAGACCAACTGAAATGCTATGCTGAAGTGTATTCTCAATTATCGAATATAAGTATGAGGTAGAAAGAACTTGTAAATTTGTTAAAAAAAGAAATATAAATTTAAAATTGATATTTATTTTTCACGTCATGCTAAACGAAGAGCTAAATTATATAAAATTAGTGTTGAGAATATATTAGCAATCATCAACAAATATGATTTATCAAATTATTCTATGGGTTCGATAATAAATATTATAGATGATGAGTATATTAAAAAGTATAAGTATCCTATTAAAATAGTACTTAAAAAGGAATTGTTAAAAATTACTATTATTACTATCTTTCCATATAAAGGGAAAAAAAATGAAAGTTCAATACGATAAAGAGGTAGATGCTGCATATATCCTTCTTTCTAACCTAAAGCCTGATGGTGCAATTGAAATATCTGAAGGTGTAAATCTGGATGTAACCGATAAAGATGAAATAGTCGGGATTGAAATACTCAATGCATCAAAAAGATTTCCCTTAGATACATTATTCAAATATGAATTTGAGAATTATCAGGTATAACGGAATTATATTTTGTCATTTTATTTTAAAATCCAATAATTCCCATTTTTCTGCAAGTTTATTTTTCCCATCATTCAAATCATAAATTTCATAAACAACTCGCCCGATGCCTGGTGAACAATATATGAACATCTTATAATAAACTATATTAGTTTTTTCAATACTATATTTTATGCAATTGTAATTTTTTCCGGAAATTTGAACTGTTACATCAATACTGTCAACTTTAACACTATCAGTAGCTCCTTTGAATATTTCTCCTGCCTGAACAGGATATTTTAATATCATAACAAATCTATCATTATTAAATATATATAAGCCGTCGGATTCATTTACATAGTAATTTCGGGCTTGTACTTTACCGGTTGAATCACTTACTTCGAGAACATAAAATTTTTCTGAATTAATTAAAGTATCAGCAATAACCTTAGTTATTCTTTTATGACAATTAACATCAGCATTGCTGTTATAACGGCAAATATTCTCAATCCATTCATTACCAATTTTAAGTGGTAATATTTCTTCTGTTGTATCTGAGCAGAATAAAAATTTTCCAAAAGGAAATAATAAGAATAGTATTATTACTAATATTTGACAATTTCTTTTCATAATAAATCTAATAATTTTTTTATTTTTCTGTTTCAATGACTATCAAAAACCTATCTTTAGCAGTATTAGACCTGGCTTCTTCATAAGTATTGTAATATACTTCAGGAAAAATATATTTTTCAATCAAATCATTTCGGTTGATTTTCTGAAAATATGATTTTAATCCTTCATTAAACGGTTGAAGTGAAGGGAATATTATAATTCCTTCTTCTTTGTAAAAGTTGGGATGATACCAATCAAATTTACCGTCGGGTACAGGATTGCCGGTTGAATTATTTAACCTGTCAACACCAAGAATAGTTACGAGCTTGTCAGGCAGGCTGTCCAACACATCAGTTGTATCGTTAATATGCTTTATATAATACATTTTTACATCAGTTTTATTTACATCAATATCCTTGGTATCAAATGAATAATAATTCTTTAATTGTCTCTGCCAAAGTGTTCTATAAGCAGGGAGTAAATTTGGTCTGTAAATTAATTTGAGTATTAATGTATCTTTTGGATTTGCCAAGTTCGACATAGTACCATAGTATTCATCATCATCACTCACTTTTGTTGCTCCATCAACCCTGTATGAAACAGCATAATATCTATCATATTTAAGTTCCTTTAAATGTAATATCCCCAAATTATAATCAATAGTATATTTTGATGAGTCTAATTTTACGAAATTTGACATTTCAACAATACCGGATGTTGGTGGTATATGTAATAAAGATTCGTTATACCGTTCTCCCATAAGATATTTCTTTGTTTCAAGGTCGGCAAAAGCTATCCCAATAAATGTAACAGATGAATCATTAAAATTATTATTTGATTCCCATACTTCAATTTCTTTTATTCTCAAAGGTGCGACAGCTTGTGGGATATACCCCAATTTGTAATACTCTTCAATGACAGATTTATAACTTGTATCAATAATAAAAAAATTACGGGCAAAATCATAAGCATGGAGATATGTCCTGTTTACGTTATTGAAATGTACTGTAGTCGGGTTATCAGAACATGATATAACAAGCAATAACAATAAAGCAATGATTATATGTTTCATTGTGAAACCTATTGAAATTGATAATATTCTTGCACTTTATGAAGTGAAGAACGGCAATATCTTAATTTTATTTGGTTTAATTTTACGAATTAAAACATTTAGAATTATTCAACTATTGAGTAATAATTAGTTACCTATTCAACTAATATCACATATATTTCTGTAATTCTTCAAGCTCAATATTTATTTCTTTCATTATTTGTCTTAGTAGAATTGGTGATATGTCTCTTCCTTTGTGTATTGGTACTGTGGTTGTTCTTCCGTCTGAATTGCGGAATTGTTTATGAGAACCTTTTTGGCGGATTTCCTCGAATCCTAAGAATTTTAGAACCTTAATTAATTCATGAGGTTTTAAAACGGGATATCTACTCATTTTAATCCAGAACTAAGTTTTGAGTTCCTATAAACTCGCTTTCTAACAGTGGCTCTCCATCTTCGAGAAGCATCTCAACAACTTCTTTCAGATTTATCCTTAGTTCATCAATAGTTTCTCCTTGCGAATGAGCGCCAGGAAATCCCGGGATATAACCCACAAAAAAACCGGTGTCATTGCACTTTTCGATAACTGCTGAAAATGTTCTCATTATCTTTCCAAATTATTATTACTTGTTATATCAACGAATATAATAAATATTATTTTTATTCAACCATTCCCGGTTTATTCAAATCATTAAACAGATTGACTACTTTATCAATTGCCATTGCGCCTAAATCGCCTTTGCCGTGCTGACGAATTGAAACTGTACCGCTGTCGGCTTCCTTCTGTCCTATAATTAATGCAAAAGGTATTTTCTGCTGTTCTGATTCTGCGATTTTACGGTTCACTTTCTCGCTTCGTAAATCTATCGAAATCCTGAATCCGAGCTTGTCTAACTTTTGCTCAATTTCCTGTGCATAATCATGCTGTTTGTCGCTTATGGGTAGAATACTTGCCTGAACAGGAGAAATCCAGAAGGGGAAATTGCCGGAAAAATGTTCGATTAAAATTGACATGAATCTTTCCATCGAACCAAACGGTGCCCTGTGAATAACAACAGGTCTATGCTTCTGGTTATCTTCACCTGTGTATTCAAGCTTAAATCTTTCAGGCATTACATAATCCACCTGTACAGTACCCAACTGCCACTTACGTCCAATCGAATCCTTAACTATGAAATCAATTTTGGGTCCGTAGAAAGATGCTTCGCCTATTCCTATTTTATAATTCAAATCGATTTCATCGGCAACTTCTTTGATGATTCTTTCTGCTGTTTTCCATGTCTCTAAAGCACCCACGTATTTACCTTCGGTATCATCGCGGAACGAAAGCCTTGTTGTTACTTCCATTCCAAATGTCCTGAATACAAGCTGAGTCAGGTCAATGTTATTCTTCAATTCATCTTTAAGTTGCTCAGGCATGCAGTATATATGAGCATCATCCTGTGTGAATCCGCGAACACGAATCATGCCTGTCAATTCGCCTGATTGCTCATATCTGTAGACAGTGCCGAACTCTGCCAGCCTTAATGGTAGTTCTTTATAGCTTCTTGGCCTGGATGCATAAATAGAATGATGATGGGGACAGTTCATCGGTTTCAGCATGTATTCTTCATCCTCGACTTTTATCGGTGCGAACTGAGATTCAGAATAATAGGGATAATGACCCGATGTTTTATATAAATTCAAATTTCCTATGTGAGGAGTAATGACTTCTTTATAGCCACGCTTTTTCAATTCGCCACTTATAAAATTTTCAAGAATCCGGCGGACTATCGTACCTTTCGGAAGCCAGACCGGAAGTCCCACACCGACTTCAGGTGATATAATAAATAATTCAAGCTCTCTTCCGAGTTTGCGGTGGTCTCTTTTCTTTGCTTCTTCGAGCATCAAAAGATGTTCGTCGAGCATTGACTTCTTGGGAAAAGTAATTCCATACACCCTTGTCATCATTTTTCTGCTTGAATCACCCTTCCAGTATGCACCGGCAACTGACATCAGCTTTACATTCTTTAACATTCGGGAATTGGGAACGTGTGTGCCGCGGCATAAATCTATAAAATTACCCTGCTGATAAAAAGTGATTTCATCATTCTTCAATCCATCCAGGAGTTCAAGTTTGTACTCATCGCCTACTTTTTTGAAATGCTTTACTGCATCTTCCCACGATATTTCAATTCTTTTGTATTCGGATTCTTTCTTAGCAAGCTCACGCATTTTTTCTTCAATTTGAGGAAGATTATCGAGAGATATGACCGCTCCTTCGGGCAAATCAACATCATAATAAAAGCCGTTCTCGATTGCTGGACCAACGCCGAACTTAACACCCGGGTATATGCTTTGAATTGCCTCTGCCATCAGGTGTGCAGATGAATGCCAGAAAATTTCCTTGCCTTCTTCATCATTGAATGTAACTATGCGTATTGATGCGTCTTCGTTTATTGCACGCGACAAATCATATTTTTTTTCATTTACAAATATACCCAGAGCTTCCCTGGCAAGTCCTTCGGAAATGGATTTTGCAATTTCCATACCTGTTATTCCTGCGGGATAATCCCTGACACTTCCATCCGGAAAAGTAATGTTCATTTTGATTCTGAATTTGTTATAAATTTCTGAATAATTAATAGTGAAGTAACGTAATAAATAAAAGATTATTACTTACAAAATCTATTTGCACAAATGAAAAACCTTATAGCATCCCCTGAACCTTAGTAACAATCCAAGCCTAACCAACAAACCTTATTAACACTTTAATAAGGTAATAAGGTTTGACGCATCTGTTGACTTTTTTACTAAGGTTATAGGTTTAAAAATAAGGTTTATAAATTTAAGGAATAATATAATTCTCCAAAGAATAAATCTTAATCATATTCGTTTCGTTTTCTCAATGAAACGGCACATCTAATAAAAGTGTGTTCTTATAACTTAGATTGATTAATTTTGAAAATAATCAAATAAATAATAACGGGGAAACTTATGAGAATTAAAATTTTTGCTTTAGCATTAATTATGTTCAGTTCTATAATTGCATGGTCGCAGGACGATATGCTCGATAGTCTTGATTTGTCATTTGAAAGCTCACCGATTAAGGAGGAGAAAATTCCATATTTCGCAATTGCGGGTGGTTTCACAGGAACATTTTTCTTTGCAAATTTCGATGAGATGAATCAACGTATTGTTGATGGCTTCAAGGAAATGAGGAGTGAAAGACTGAATGGCTCTATTTTTATGCCCGGTGCGGAAGGGTTCACTGCTATCGGAATAATTCCAAATATGAGACTTGGCTTCTTTGGTGCCGGTGGTTCAAAAACAATCAAAGCTGTAAATGCAGATACTACGAGAAGTATTGACTATACGGTCAGCTTCAACGGAATTTCATTTGATTATGCTTATGTTCCTACCCGTCGGCTTGCAATATTAGCCGGAGTCAACCTTGGTTGGGGTACTATGGCAATCGAATATTACAGAACGACAAAAGAAATAAACTGGACTAATTTTGGCGAAGATGTAGATTCCAATAACTTCATGAGCAGGGCTGAAGCCCGATATTGGCTCATCCAACCTCATCTTAATGTAGAGTTCGCTGTAACACCTTTTATTGCTTTAAGAGGAAGTGCAGGTTATTCATATTCGTTGATGGGTGATTGGAAATTTAATCAAAATGCAGCACTCGAAAATGTTCCTAAAAACGTAAATGCAAGCGGCTTGTATGCGCAATTCGGACTATTCCTCGGACTGTTTAATTATTGAAATTTATTGAAAAGAAACAAAAGTTTTCGTAAATTTGCAGTCCTTTTTTAAAGTCGTTTTGAAATGACACATAACGGGGGCCCTTAGCTCAACTGGTTAGAGCGCCGGACTCATAATCCGTAGGTTGGGGGTTCAAGTCCCTCAGGGCCCACATGGTAATAAAATCATCATAACATCTTGACATTTAACCAAGTTGAAACTTGGTGCTATTCTTATTAACTTCACACGTTAGTGATTATCATTACCCACAAGTATAAGGTTAATGAGAAAAGGATTTTATATACTCCGACAACTTACAAAAATGTGAACGAGGCGCAACCCAGCCTTTCACCATGTATTCCAAACTCAAAAAGTCAGGCCACAACGTTTTAACACCAGGTATTCTGTCACTTTTACGAGCTGCAAAACCTCACAGCCGTGCTATCCAAATAACTATTTCTCCTGCTGTCGGAGCCTTATCCGGTAACTTATTTTCCTGTGTATTAAATTGAAAATACAGCACCTCTAATATCATTTCCTAAATGAAATGTCACATTGAGCCTTTCACTTTGTTCAAGATAAACTCCGTCGAAATGTGCAATAATAATGTACCAATCAGTCTTCGACTTCGCTGTTAATGACACATAAAGAATAAATAATGAATAGCCATTACTTTTAAGTAGTGGTGAGAGTTCATTCTCACAAATAGGGATTGAACTCTGTAGAGACAGGTCTGAGACCTGTCTCTACGTCGGAAATTTATGGCTATAAACCTCTACTATCTAAAGATAGTGGCTATACAAAAAAATATAAAGAACGATTCTAATTTGTCATATTTTTGCTTTACCATCCCATCGGCGGTGGTCATTGACTCAGACTGACAATTTATGATAATATAATATGGAAATAATATTATTCGGTTAGGATTTTAAACGAATTAATCATGAATACTATTTGATTATTCAACCTGCGGACTATGTCGCAGGCTGATTCAAATAAATTATTTAAAGAGTAGTTTTTATTACATCATGCATACAATTGTGAAATGTCAACATAAATAGTGTATTTCTGAATTTTTTTGCCATTCAACCTGAAAATATTGCAATAATCAACAGTCAGCTTGGTATCATTATGCCTTGTATAGGTAACAATACCCCGTGAAATAGTGACATTCCCATCAATAAAGCTTTCAATATCGGTATGGCTGAGTGCCTTTATACTACTGAAAAAACCTGCAACTGCTGTTTTTACGTTTTCATTTCCTATAACACTGTCTGCATTGCCGAATGTAAACTCGCAGTCATCAGTGAGAAATGATGCGAATTTATCCGAATCCATACTGTCTATTGAACCAAATAAATCTATTACCCATTGTGGATTTGCCATAAATAATCTCCTCAAAATTTTATAAAAAGAAAATAGAATTGACGCTGAAAAAAGTTTGTCATTGTAAATGTTCTTTGCAAAATGATATATTTGCATTTATTTTGTTTCATTTTAAAAAAAAGTATGGAAACAAAAAGACTTTTCATCGGAACATTCGTAGCTCCTTCATTGTTTGAATCAAAATTCAAATCAGTTCAGTATGATTTCGATACATGTTGCAGTGGGAAATGGGTAGAACTGAACAACCTTCATTTTACTTACCAATTTCTTGGGAATGTGGAAACAAGCCAAATTGACGAATTCAGGAATTCATTAAAAGATTATTTGATAGATTACCAGTCAAAACTTTCAATAAAAGGATTATCTGTGCTGCCAAAGCCAAATTTCCCAAAGGTGCTTTATATGAAAATTCAAAATGATGATGGAATTGTCTTATCGGCACAAAAGAAAATGGAAAATATACTGGTTTCACATGGATACAAGCCTGAAAAAAGAGCTTTCACACCACATGTAACTTTATTAAGAATAAAGCAGTTCGAAAGAAATAGATTTATTGAAACAATTACTAAATATCAAGATTTTGAAATTGGAATTATGGATAGCTTTAGAATTGACATGATTGAAAGCCAATTGACAAAATATGGCCCTATTTATAGAAAAATATAAATTTGGTACAATTTTTTCTATGTAATTGAATTAAAATAAATAAATGATAAATAAGCAGATAAAAATTGGTAATTAGAAAATAATAATAAGGAAAAAATGAACAGGAGTTTAATATGAAAAATTTTACTGCAAGTGGCACAATCACTGCATTAGCCACACCATTCAAAACTGATGGCTCTGTTGATTTCAAGACGCTCGAAAAGCTGATTGACTTCCAGATTAAAAGCAAGGTAGAAGGAATTGTTGTATGCGGCACAACAGGAGAGAGTGCAACCCTAACCCTCAAAGATAAAATGGGGATTTATAAAGAAGCCGTTGAATATGCCAAAGGAAAGGTTCCAATTATTGCGGCGACGGGTACTTATGAAACCGAAGAGACCTTGAATTTAACAGTCTTTGCCCGTGAACATGGAGCCAGTGCTGCACTTGTTGTCGTGCCATATTATATTAAACCGTCTCAGCGTTCACTATTCGAGCATTTCAGATTGATTGCAACGGCTGTTCCGAATTTCCCGATTATTATTTATAATATACCCGGCAGGACGGGAGTTAATATGCTTGCAGAAACACAGCTTGCGGTTGCTAATGCTTGCCCAAATGTAGTAGCTACAAAAGAAGCATCGGGTAACTTAGTTCAAATGATGGATATTATTAAAAATTCACCCAAGCATTTTTCTTTATTATCGGGTGATGATTCTTTGACACTGCCTGTTATTGCGGCAGGAGGCAAAGGAATTGTATCGGTTATTTCAAATTATGCACCTAAGAAATTCGGCGATATGGTACGCTACGCCCTTGCAGGTAAATTTGCAGAAGCAAAGAAGATTCATTATGATTTATTTGAATTGATGGAATTGAATTTCATCGAACCGAATCCTGCACCGGTAAAATGTGCTTTGGTTCTGATGAAGATGATTAAAGATTCTATAAGGCTTCCGTTACTGCCCGTAACACCTGAAAACAAGAAGAAGATTCAGGCGGCATTAATAAAAGCAGGACTAATTTCAAAGTAAATAATTAAAAACTTTTAAAAGCCGGTGATTCTTTGGAATTAAGATTAACCGGCTTTTTTTTATTCTTTTAATTATCAATTTGCATTTTATTTTGTAATAAAATAAATAATCAAAATAATTGTAGTATCAATTTCGTTTTCATTGTTGAAAGTTATTCATATTAAAAAGAATCATGGAAAGAATAACAGACCAAAAAATTCTCAATGCTATTAAGTATTTTTTAAAAAATACAAAAAATGTTCGTTTGACAAAACTGTTCAAGCTATTATATTTTCTTGATTTTATGTATTTCGGAAAACACGGATTAAGTGTTACATGTCTTGATTACTATACTTACCCATTCGGACCGGTTCCAAAAGACTTGTATCAAAAGATTTCAAATAATGAATTGCCTGAATTTTATAATAAGGAATTACAATTTATAAAAGAGAAAGGTAATGATGAGTTATCAAATCCCATATATACCATTAATCTAAAAAGTAGGAATATTGATTTGGGCTGCTTCTCATTTTATGAAAAAGAAATGCTTAAACAAGTAGGAGAAATATTTGAAGATGCAGATGCTAATGTTATGACAGAGGCTTCCCACTTCAAAAATTTACCATGGGATAAAACAAAAAATACAAAAGGAATGTTTCAATTGATTGATTATGAGCTTGCATTAGATAAGGATTCTTCTATAGATATTGACAATATAAGAGAATTTTTTACTTTGCAAAAAGAATTAAAAGCTGATGGCAGGATATAATAAAGGTCAGGCCTTCCTCGATAAAAAAGCAACAAACCTGGATGGAACAAAGGGTAAATACTTTATCGCTTTGTCCAGTGCCGAATATGATGATGACGACATTATCTGTTTTGTGATGAATACCGAAAGAAGAATGGATTTATATCATCCATTGTGTAACCGGGAAAAAGGGAAATTTATAATCAAGCCAAATACATTTTCATTTATTAAAGACTATACATCAATAATGCTAAAGATGGAAGTATATTACAAGCTTACCGAGATGTATGAATATAACATAATTTTGTATGAAACAGCAGATGAATTATTATTAAGACAAATAAAAAATTGTATAGATTTTAATTATATTTTAGAAAAGGTATTCGCTTAATTAAAAACAGCTTTAAATAATAATGTTTAATTCTCGTATCCCAACAATAGTAAATCAAAGAAATTTATGCAGCAAAATTATTTAAGTCAGAGAAACACTTACAAATTTCTTGAAAAGCTTACTTCACAGAATTTCAAGAATGAGTTGAGCTTGTTGAAATCGCTTGTTAAAGATATTGTCAATCACAAGGAATTTGGAATTATCGGAGGCAGAATCTGGGAATTAAATCCCCAGGATTACTCTTATAGCCTGAGTTATCAATTCGGGAAGGTTGATAAGATTCCCAAAGGCTATTCCCTATCAATCGAGGACCAGCCTGTGTTGAACAAATTACCTAAAGAAAGAACCATACTCCATTATGAATCGGATGAGCTTCTGAAACTGAAAGGTATTTATTCTTATTCTTTAACAGGTGTCGGTGAACTCATAAGGCTAAAAGGCAGTAAATACTATAAATACGCTTTGGGCTTCAATGCTCCCGAAATGCTCCAGAGCTTTTACGAGACATTAAATATCATAAGCGGGATTGCGACTATTGCTATTCGCGGTGTCTCCGGGCAGTCGGTCGAAAAGAAGATTCGCCAGGATTTGCTCAAGGCTTCCGAAATTCAGAGAAACCTTTTGCCAGAGCATAAGATTCGATTTTTAGATTATGACATATACGGGATATGTACACCCGACAGCGAAGTAGGCGGCGATTACTTTGACTACCTGAAAAATCTATATGAGGGTGAAGATAATCTCGGTATAGTCATAGCTGATGCCTCGAGCAAAGGTTTACCCGCCGCCATTCAGGCTTTGTTCGTATCCGGTGCAATCAGGATGGGAACACGTTTTGCGACTAAGATTTCACATCTGTTTTCACGTTTGAATACGCTTATATGGGAAACATTTGTCTATGAGCGGTTTGTTACGCTGTTTTATTGCGAATTGACAAATGTCTCGAATCGGCTTTTGTTATATGCAAATGCCGGCCATTGCGCCCCCATTCATTACAGGCCCGACCATGACAGCTTCATGTACCTTGATGCCACAGGTGCTATGCTTGGTTTGTCCGAGCATCAAAGCTTCGGAGTCGAAAACATTCGCATGCATCCCGGTGATGTACTTGTATTATATACGGACGGAATCACCGAAAGCCAGGACGGAAACGGAATTATGTATGGCGAGGAAAGGCTTCAGGAATTAATCAGGAAAAACCATAACGAAACTTCAGAAAACATAGCTCTTTTAATTATTGAAGACGTGCAGAAATATACTGCCGAATCTCTTTACAATGATGACAAAACACTTGTCATAATCAAAAGGGACATAGCAGAACAGCAGGACATGACTGAGATTTCGAAATCCTCGATTATCTGAATTCTTAATTAATTTTAAGTTTAGAGTGTTTAATGTTGAATAACAGCATGAAAGCCATGCTGAACTCGTTTCAGCATCCATAGCCGGAAACCCTCATCAGGAATAATCGTTTCACGCAATGACGCAAATGAATCGCAAAGCTCGCTAAGAATTTTTATGTGTTTTAATTTTAATGTTTAATAATTTTCAATTCCTCACAAACATTTTAGTACTGCCATTTACATTCACATAATATACACCAGTTGGGAATGACGATATATCAATTCGTATTGGTTCACCTTCCATAATGCCCTGCCAGACTGTGTTACCAAGGATGTCATATATTTTTATGCTTTGATTCAATGACACATCACCGTCGCATTTAATGAATATGTAATCGGAGGAGGGGTTTGGATAAGCCTGCAAAATGCCAGGCATTGTATAATCCTCTTCGACTGAAATTTCAGGTTCATTATGCAGTCTTCTCCAAAGAGTACAATATCCTGTAGCTCCTGTAGAGCCGACAAACAGATATTTTTCATTTGTAGCCAGCATGAGTTCAAATCCCTGTACATAAGGAGAAAGTCCATCGCTATACTGTATCCAGTTATTGCCATTATCGTTTGTCAGAAAAACACCTTGCCTTGAAGCTCCGGTATAGACGCTGTCACCATAAGACAAAAGATAAAATTTAGTTGATTCTGAAATATCCATGCCTGTGTTTTTGGCAACCCATGTACTGCCATTGTCTGTTGAAACATGAATACCTGTATTGTAACCATCACCGCTAATGTAAATGTTATTTTTATTCACAACGATTGATGATACATTCACCTGAAAATTTTTACGTGACCAGTTATCACCGTTATTTGTTGAAGCATAAACGCCGTCAGAAGTACCTGCAAATATAGTGCTGTCTTTAATTGCTAGTGAATTAATGCCCGTATATTCATACTCGGTGATGCCTTGATTTTTTGGAATCCAATTATTCCCATTGTCAGATGACATATAAATGCCACTGGAGGTTCCTGCATAAATATTATTATTATTCACAAAAAAGCAATTAATTCCTTCTCCCGACATTCCGTTGTCCTTTTTTATCCAGATATTACCATTATCTGATGAAACATAAATACCAATCTCATAAGTTCCTGCAAAAATGAGATTGCCTTTTAAACCTAATGCAGTTATTTGAGTAGGGTCTGATAACCCGTTGTTCTTTAAAACCCAGTTTTCTCCATTGTTTGTTGATACATACACACCTTTAGCAGTAGCCGCAATTACTGTGTTTCCGTTAGTCATAATAGCCGAAATGGCTGTGGAATCAGGTAATTCTTTACCTCCGTTTGCCTTTTCCCATTGTGAGTATGAATTGAAACTCAACAGGAGAATTGCCATCAAAATTGCAAATAACCATCTCATCATCTTAGAACCTATGCGATATATTTAACAAAAACAATTTCATTGGGATGCTTTAACTCATCAATGTGAGAGAAGTGAAAAAAATAATATTATTATACGAGTATCCTTATTATAATTTATAATGTTCACAGGATAATTCAGAATTATTTTATTTGTTAATACAGTAATATGATTAAATAACGCTGAATGGAAATAAATATTTTATGAACTCAATTCAGCACTCAACACGAAGAATTTTCAATTTTTCAATTTTCAATTTTCAATGAATTTAAAATTCAAAATTTATAATTTATAATGTGATTTAAAATTTTAAATCCCTACAACTCAACATTAAAATGGGTTGAATATTTTCAACCCCTACAATTAAAAACCAACACTCAACACGAAGAATTTATTTAATTACAGTAGTTATTGATTATCGCCATTACCGTTGCCTTTTTTTGATATTCCGTTGAGGAAAAGAGACGGGTCTATTAAGGATTCGGGAAGATGCTCTCCGAAAAAGCTTCCGGCTAAATATGGATGAACTGCGGTTACCGGTGCCTTATAAACTTCGAGATGCAGCATGCACATCGAGCCTTTTTCGGCAAGCTCACGGACAAAATAGGGGTCTTTGTAGGTAACGTCTTTCTCTGAAATAACAGTGCCCACCCTGCCGATTGGCTGTCCGGTCTCGACAAACTCACCGACGTTAATATATACTTCCTTCAATTCACCGTATTTGAAAAGTATGTTTTGTGATGTTTTAATTATAATATAATATGTTTTTCGCCAGTAAGGGTGCATTTCGGGTGATGTGAACACACCAAAGTCAATAACTTTGCCACCATCAATCGCTACGACTTCTGCCCCATCGGGGGCATGTATGTCAACTCCGCAATGGCGCCTGTCTCCACGGTCTTCCCAGAACGAGCCTATCTGCCCGTTTTTCGGGATTTCCTTAGAGTAACTGTCCGGTACAGGCCAAACTTTCATTTATTATTATAAAATTAATTTTCTAATAAAAGTAATAACACAAATAATAACTAATTGTTGCACAAATTATTTTTGGCTACAAAATTTTATTTACAATTTATAATAAAAGTAATTTTTTCAAAGTAGAGATTTTATTGTTTTTTTTGTAGTTTATTTTATTTTTATCGTGTCAAAATTTTTACTACAATATTAAATATCAAACAATTGAATCTCGTGGCTATCTGCTAATTTTAAAAAATTATTTCCTTTTTTTATACTCTTTTGATTTCTCAATAAAATACTTTCCAATTGGCTTTGACATTGGGCTATTATCATCTAGCCTCTCAGGATGCCATTGAACAGCCATCATAAATGGCTTCCCATCGGGCTTAGCCCATTCATAAGCTTCAATCAGGCCATCTCTGGACCTTGCCGTAACAATCAGTTCTTCAGCAATCTTGTCAACTGCCTGATGATGGTTGCTGTTTACCTTAGCAATTGATGTACCAGTAAGTTTATGCAACAGGCTGCCATCCAGAACTTTTATTTCGTGAAAGCAGGTGTCAGGATTGCCGCACCTGTGTACTACCATAGTATCGTAATCCTTAGGAATATCAACGATTAGAGTACCTCCCAATGCCACATTCAATATTTGTTCGCCCCTGCAAATTCCCAGAATCGGAATTTTCTTTTCCATTGCTTTTTTGATTAGCATAAACTCAAGTGTGTCTCTTCGGCTGTCAATTTCACATCTCAGAGTATCCCAGCCTTTGCCGTATCTCTCTGGATGAACATCAGGCCCGCCGGTAAGAAGAAGGCCGTCGCAGTCTTCAAGCTCTTCCAATGCTTCTTTAAAATTCAAATCATATAAATCTAAACAATCAACATCATCATCAATTTTATTCAGCCACTCTCCATACTTTTCATATCCTTTATGTTCACTGCCTTTCGATAAAGCGATTTTTACGTCCCTTCCGAAAATATCACAGCTTGTTAAAAATAATGATGTGCTAATCAGTATTAGCAGAAGTAAACCGTTTCTTTTTATATTTATTTTACTCATCGCCCTTTAAAGCCTTCAATTTTTGATAAAATATCATCCTTGAATTCATCTTGGTTTTCTTTTAATTCAATTTTAATTGGGAAAACGCAACATTCAATATTATTTTTTTCAAAAATACTAATGAACTTTTGGATTTTAACATAATCTTTTTCTGTTGTGATGATTTTATCCGTTCCTTCTTTTTTACATACCTTAATAATAGCATCAATATCAAATTGAGTATATCTTTTGTGGTCACGGAATTTAATATGTTTTAGCACATTATAACCATTTAACAATAATGTGTTGTCGAACCTCTCGGGATTTGCAATACCTGAAACTGCAATAACTTTTTTCTTAATTTTTTTAATTTCATCGTCATCAATTGTTTTTCCATCCGACCCAATTAATGTCTCAGGAGTGATTACTGCTTTAAATATTTTCTGATTATTAATTAAATACTTTTTTATAATCTCATCCTGTGCAATTTCACCTATTTCAACAATAACATCTGCTCTGGATGCAGCACTCAGGGGTTCGCGAAGCCTTCCAGCAGGCAGTAAGTTCTGATTTGTGAGGGTATCAGAGTCAATAAGTAAAATATCTATATCCCTATAAAGCCTGCGGTGCTGGAAACCATCGTCAATTATAATCAAATCAGGACTGAAATGCTTCTCTGCAATTAATGCGGCATCACTCTTACTCTCGTGTGCAACTACAGGAACTTTTACTTTTTTTGCAATTAGCAACATCTCATCACCTGCTAAGTCAGGGTCGTTGACAACAAAACTGCCATCAGAAACAAGAACATAACCACTTCTTTTCTTGCGATAACCTTTCCCAATTATTACAGGCCTTATACCTGATTCAAGCAAATGAATTGCAAGAAAAATAACAAATGGAGTTTTGCCGGTTCCCCCTGTCGTGAGATTGCCTACACTTATGACAGGGACACTGCATTTCACAATTTCTGCTTTGCCATTGTCGTAGCTTTTGTTCTTAGCATTAACGACACTGCCGTATATTTTAGATAATAATTGTAGCATAAATAAACTTTAATTGATTTAATTGAAAAGCCACTACTTTTAAGTAGTGGAGGTGTTACTCAATCACCATTGGGATTTATCCTCTTAATGCAATAAGTGACTAAAGTCATGATGAAATCAAACACCCTCCCCCATCTGAAGATGGGGGCTATTCATGATAACTTTCTGATAATTCTTTCAATTTATTTTCACAATCCTTAAGCAATTTATCAATTTCTTCTTTATCCGCATCTTTGTCAAATTTCATTGGCTTTGAAAAATTTAAAATTATTTTTGAGAAAGGGTAGGGGAATGAGAACCTGTCCCAACTTTTTTTGAATGTGAATTTCCATTTTATTTTCACACCACACAAAATCAACGGGACACCGCTTCTCTGTGATGCAATCACGCCTCCGGCTTTGAATTCATGGATTGGCCCCTGCGGCCCGTCGGGTGTGATAAGTGTTAATCCGTCATTTGCTTGTTCAACAATTGATTCTAATACTTCCTTGCCTCCTTTTGAAGAAGAGCCGCGAATCAATGTGTATTTCCATTTTTCTAAAATATCTGATAATATTTCTCCATCTTTGCTGAGGCTGACAACTGCAATGGGCTCGTGTTTGCTGAAATATTTCCATACTGGCAGCATTAATCCATGCCAGAAAGCTATGATTGCCGGTTTTTCAGGTATGTTCCCGTCAATTTCATATCTCCAGGTTTTGCTGATTAATCTTAGAAGAAAAATACTGAATCTATGTGATAATTTTAATCCCATTACCATTTCAATTCTTTTTTGATAAGTTCAGCTGCTCTTTTTGAAGCTCCTTGTTCACCGAGCATTTTTCTGATTTCCAAAAACTCACTTTGCAATGCTTCATACCTGTTTCTGTCATTCAGAAGTGAAATAATTTCATTTGAAATAATCTCAGGCTTTGCTTCCGACTGAACATATTCATTTACAACTTTTTTCCCGGCGAGTATGTTTACAAGTGAGATGTTATCAAGTTTTACCAAGCTTTTTCCAAGAGTATAAGAAAGGAGAGATGTTTTTAAAATCATCGTGAATGGCATTCCGCACAGAGATGCTTCGAGTGTGGATGTGCCTGTCTTAACTATTCCAACATAAGCTTTTTTCATCAACAATTTTGAATCATCCCATAATTGCCATTCTTTAAATTCACTTAAATATGGCTCATATTCATCTTTATTAACAGTGGATGATACAGATATACCAAACTCCAATTCAGGTTTCTTTTTTTTCAGAATTCTTGCAATTGAATTAAACATTGGTAAATGCCTTTGTATTTCTTGTTTCCTGCTTCCTGGAAGAAATGCTATAAGATTTTTGTTCCTGTCAATATTATTAGGGATAACTGAAAAGTCAGGGTTATCGAGCAGGGGATGACCGACAAATTCAGTTCTGATATTGTATTTCCTGAAAAATTCAGTTTCAAAAGGGAATACGGACAAAAGCAAATCAGTTACATCAGCAAGTTTCTTTGCCCTGCCTTCACCCCAAGCCCAAAGCTGAGGAGCTATGTAATAAATGACAGGTATTCCAAGTTGTTTTGAGTGTGTCGCAAGACGGATGTTGAATCCGGGATAATCAATTGGAATGAATGCATCTATTTTCTCATCTTTCAAAATCCTTTTACAATTTTTTAGTAGGTTTTTGAAGAAGAAATACTTCTTTGCAACTTCCCAGAAACCGACAACGGAGACCTGCTCTAAGCTGACCACCGGCTTCAATCCTTCTTTGCACATGGTATTACCACCGATACCAATGAACTCGATATCTGTTATTAATGACTTCAACTCAGCCATCAGTCTTGCTCCATGAGCATCACCCGAAGGGTCGCCTGCCGATATGAATATTTTTTTCAAACTATACTACTTTAATATTATATTTTTCCTTTATCGTTCAACTCCTACGGAGTTGTCATTTAGTGATATGATATTATATTACTAATGTTCAACACCTACGGTGTTGTTTTTTCTTACAATTCCTGAGATATTGAAAATTAGTAACATATCATTTTTTAGCAATCCCGTAGGGATTGAACGTTAGTAACTAAAATACCGTACCCAATACATCAATCCCATAGGGATTGAACGTTTATATTTACCTGCTAATCAAAACCTTTGAAACTTCTATATTATTATTTTGATGTGTTATGAAAAAATACAATCCATTTGTAAATTCACTCACATCAACATTTATAATTTCATCATCACTATTTATAAATAAATCCTCTTTTTCTAATAATTTATTTCCGAAAATATCGTATAGTTGATAATCCAATTTACCGTCATTGCTGGATTTTATTTTCAGTTTATTTTCTTTATCTGTAATCAAATATGATTTGATATTGTTATTTGAAGTATAATTATTTTCCTTGATATCATTTGGTTGAAGTGTAAAAATCCATGTGTCATTATGCCATATATTACTACGATTATTACTCCCCCCAAATAATAATATTTTATTATTACCTAAATTAATTATATTATGGAAAAATCTACCGTCAGGATTATCAAGAGTCTGAACATTTCTCCAAGATGAATCATTTAAACAAAACACCCACATTTTATTATAATTACCAGTTCCATTAGAATCTTTTGAATCTCCTCCCCAAAAAACTACTTCATTTTTTCCTATATTTGTCATAGAAGAACTGGCAATAGGAATAGATTTACTTTTTGGTATAATTTTATTCCATTTATTTTCATTAAAATTAAATATCCATGTTTGGTCTAAAAGTTTAAATTGCCATCCTCCATAAAATAATAATTTTCCTGTATCTAACATTGCAAGTATTGCTCCTTCGTATTGTGGTGGTCTTGTAAAATAATCTATATATAATTCTTCCCAATTGTTTTTATTGAGATTAAAGATCCAAGTATCATTAGCGTAATGAGCTTGAATTGTATCTCCTCCAAATAATAATACTATATTCTCATAAAGTTGAGTTAAACAAAAATTTCTTCTTGGTGATGGTTTTAATTGTGGTTTTATCTCAGTCCAAGAAAGTGTCTCTAGATCAAAAATCCAAGTATCATCTTTATAACCACCATCTATAAGATTGATAGGATCACTGCCTCCAAATAATAATACTTTACTATGATTGATTCTTGACATTTTTAGATCAAATCTTTTGGGTGGATACATATCATTTATTATTTCTGTCCAATTATTAGTACTATAATCATAAATCCAGGTATCGTCGTATATTTTGCTATTATATATACCACCAAAAATTAAAACTTTATTATTTCCAATTTCAGCCATACCAAAAGATGCTCTTGGTGGAGGTGAATTAGCTGGCTTTAATTCTTCCCAAATACCGGTTTGAGCAGAGCAGTAGCTGAAGGGTGATAAGAGGATTAATATTATTGAGATATTATATTTAGTAGAAATCAATCTCATTGTAATCTTAGTATCTTATAAAGTTTTCAAAAACTCAACCAAATTTCTCACTGCCTTGCCCCTGTGGCTGAGTATGTTTTTCTCTTCTGCTGTCATTTCGGCAAATGTCTTGACGTATCCATCAGGTACAAATATTGAATCATAACCAAAACCACTTGTGCCTCGTTCTTCCTCAATTATTCTGCCACTGCATATTCCTTCAATGTATTCTGTTTTTCCCTCCTCGACATAGCAGATTACAGTCCTGAAACGGGCTTTACGTTTTTCTACAGGATTACCATTTAAAAGATTCAGCACTTTCTTTCTGTTCTCTGCATCGTTACTATGCTCACCTGAGTACCTTGCAGAATTAACACCCGGCTCACCTTTCAATGCTTCAATTTCTAATCCTGTGTCATCAGATATAGAAGGAATTTTTGTCAATGAATAAAATTCAGATGATTTCAGATAAGCATTTTCTTCCAATGTTTTTCCTGTTTCCTCAATATTGATTTGGTTATCCAAAACATCAGCGGGTGTCAGTATTACAAACTTACGGGGAAATTCTCTATCAAGGATTTCTTTTATTTCCCTTACTTTATTCTGATTATTTGTTCCGATTAATAGCTTCATTTTCTTTTCTAATGTCATTCCTGAATAAGCATGAATCCATCAAAAATAATTTATTGATGATATACATATTTAAAATTGAAAAAAGCAAATAGAAAAAAGAAAAAATAAAAGATTTATTTTCATTTTCTATTGCGTTTTGCTGTTACAAGTGAACTGCTGAATATTTTAATAAATTCAAAACTTTCCTGTAAAAGAAATTTCAAATCAGAATTATCTTCATTGAGCAGTTTTGTTTTTTTTATTAATCGAAGCCAATAATTTGATTCCCTCATCTCTTTTAACACCAATTGTGTTTTATGGATGAAATCAGCTTTGGATTCAGCAGCAACTGATTCTTCATAATTCGCACCTGATGAGGTTCCCGCACGAAATAATTGTCCATAAATATGCTTCCCTGCATATGTTTTGCAAAGTTGCCCTTCAACTTTTATAATTCTTGCAGGAAACTCCAACAGCCGATCAGCCATATTTTCCCTAAAACTTTTTTTGCTATTCTCCATTTGTAATTACTATTTTCTATCATCTATAATCTATTTTCTATTTTTTTATCATCATTTTATATAGGTCTTTAGCGAACATGAGTTATAATATTACTCCACTATCTAAAGATAGTGGCTATTCAATAAAGATATAAAGAACGATTATTTATTCAAAATACATTTTCATTAATTCATTCACTGCAATTGTGGGAGTGATTTTTCCATCCAGCAGTTTCTTATCAATTTCAATTCTCTTTTTCTCTACTTTTGAATTACCATAGAATCTGTTTTTCAGAGATTCCTCGACCATAGCATATACCCAATCGAGTGTCTGCTCTTTACGCCGCAACTCAAATACACCCAATTTTTTTGTTTTCTTTTCAAATTCAATTATCATATTCCATAGCTGTTCAATTCCCTGGTCGGTTAATCCCGAGCAAGTGAAAACCTGAGTCTCCCATCCTTCCGTTGCTGGTAACAGATAATGAACAGCCTGCTTATATTGTTCTTTTGTGAGATAAGCTGATTTAATATTATCTCCATCTGCTTTATTTATAGCAACAGCATCCGCAAGTTCCACAGCACCTTTTTTAAGTCCCTGAAGTTCATCACCACCACCGGGTAAGATGAGAAGAAGATAAAAATCAACCATTGAACGGACTGTGATTTCACTCTGCCCGACACCGATAGTTTCAACGATGATTACATCAAATCCAGCCGCCTCACAAAGCATAATAGATTCCCTTGTCTTGCGGGTTACTCCGCCGAGTGTACCACCGGATGGAGATGGTCTTATAAAAGCATTTGGATTCCGTGAAAGATTTTCCATTCTTGTTTTATCTCCGAGAATAGAGCCTCGCGAACGACTGCTGCTTGGGTCTATAGCAAGAACTGCTACTTTATGTCCATTATCACAGAGGTAAGTTCCGAATGACTCGATGAATGTGCTTTTGCCAACACCCGGTGCACCCGTGATTCCAATTCTGATTGATTTACCTGTTTTGTGTAGAATTTTACCAAGCAGTTCCTGAGCTTTTTCTATATGTTTTACTGAATTACTTTCGATTAGAGTTATTGCCTGAGCGAGGACAGTCCTGTTATCTTCAAGTACACCAATAACGAAATCATCGGTTGTTATTTTTTTTGTTTTGATATTCTTTTTAGACTTACTTTTTTTTGTATTGTCTTTAATTCCATCCATAACCTGAGTGGTAAAACCTTCTGATTTACCTCCGGATGCCCATTCGGGCTTATGTGATGCTCTTTTTTGTTTTTTTTGCATATATCTTCCTAATTTTACAATCGTTCAACACCTATGGTGTTGTCGTCTTGTACAATGTCATTACGTTACAAACGTTCAACTCCTACGGAGTTGTCTCTTAGTGTTTGTTCTTATTCTACTAATGTTCAACACCTACGGTGTTGTCGTTACGTCTTTTAACCTTTTGCTACTAATGTTTAACACCTATGGTGTTTATTTTACCTACTTATCAAAACCTTTGCCACTTCAACATTATTGTTTTGATGTGTTATGAAAAAATACAATCCGTTTGGAAATCCTCGTACATCAACATTTATAATTTCATTATCACTATTTACAAACAAAACTTCTTTTTCTAATAATTTATTTCCGAATATATCATAAAATTGATAATCAACAGTACCAACATTGCTGATTTTTATTTTCAATTTATTTTCATTATCAGAAATTATATATGATTTGATAATGTTGTCTGTTTTAAATTCATCCTCTTTGTAATCATTTGGTTGAAGTGTAAAGAGCCATGTATCGTTATGATTTAATCCAGTTCTATTATTATACCCACCAAATAAAAGTAATTTATTATCTTCAATTTTTACAATTTGATGTAAAAATCTACCGTCGGGTTTAATATTTGTATGTATATTTTTCCAAGAAGAATCATTTAAATCAAAAAGCCATAATTCATCATAATTTCCCCATCCATCATGGTCACCACCCCAAAACACAACTTCACTTTTATTGATATTTGACATCGATGAATTTCCCATATTACCTGGGTTGGAAAGGGGTTCTATTTTGATCCACTTTTGTTCTAATAAATTAAAAAGCCATGTATCAGTTAAATATTGAAATTGCCAGCCACCATAAAAAAGAGTTTTTCCGGCATCAATTTGTGCCATTATAGCATTTGCACAGGGTGGTGGTCTATAAGGATAATTAGTACTAATATTAATCCAATTATTTTCTTGAATATCATAAATCCATGTATCGGAGACATAATCCCCCGCACCAATATCACCACCAAATAACAATACCTTACCATCAGAAATCTGTGACAATACGAAATCATATCTCGAAAGTGGATTTTTAACAGGTTTCTTTTCAGTCCATTTAAGAGTTCCCAAATTAAAAATCCATGTATCGTTCATTAATTCAGAGTTTGTAGTTTCATAACTTTCACCACCAAACATTAGAACTTTATCTTTAGTTATTCTTGCCATGCGATGTGCTTTCCTTTTACCTGGATGAATGTCATTCTTTATTTCTGTCCAATTATTTTCCTTAAAATCATAAATCCAGGTTTCATCAAAAACATTATTTTCATCCATTCCTCCAAAAATTATAACTTTACCATCACCAATTTCAGCCATTCCAAATCCTAATCTAGGTGATGGTGAATTCGTAGGATACAATTCTTCCCATATACCGGTTTGGGCAGAGCAGAAGTAATTTGAGCAAAGCAAAAAGAGGATTATTAAGTAAGTGAATTTTCCTTTGGTAAATAACATTTTAATAAATATCACCTCTCAAAGCGATTTCGTGAACTGTAATGATATGTTTTTCTTTATCAAAATTTAATATAATTCTAATGTTTCCTTGTCTTAATCTATAAAATCCTTCCCATTCTCCTCTTAATTTCTTTATATCAATATTCACAGATTCATTCTTTACAATCCATTGTTTAATGTTGTTCAGTTTATCTTTAATTTGTGATGATAATTTATTATCAAGTTTGTTAAAGAATTTAAGAGCATCCCGGTTGAATTGTATTTCCCACATTACAAATCAACCTTAACATATTCCTGTTCCTTGTATTTATCAGGCGAATGGAACAAGTTCCTTACTTCTTCCATTTCCTCGTCATCTGCAAGTGGGATTAAGCTTAATTTTAAATCGAGCATTTTTTCATCGAATACTTCTGATACTGCCTTTTTTATTAATCCATAGAACTTTTTTTCTTCAACTTCAACTAACATAAATTCACCTTAAATTAATAGATTTTATTTTAATGTTATAACGTATTCTTTTGTTTTTCCTTTTATAATTTTATCGAAACGCAAAGGGATAACATATTATTTATGATATTCTGCTAAATAATTCCTCCATCACTTTTTGTGCTGCAACTGGTATAACTGTTCCAGGACCGAAGATGGCTGTTACTCCGGCATTATAGAGAAAATCATAATCATGCGGAGGAATCACACCTCCTACGACAACCATTATATCTTCCCTGCCAAGCTTTTTCAGTTCATCAATAAGTTGAGGTACAAGAGTTTTATGCCCACCTGCAAGTGAGCTTGCACCGACAATATGAACATCATTTTCTATAGCCTGTCTTGCTGTTTCATCCGGAGTCTGGAACAGGGGACCAATATCAACGTCAAAGCCGAGATCGGCAAATGCTGTTGAAATCACCTTAGAGCCACGGTCATGTCCGTCCTGTCCCATCTTTGCAACGAGAATTCGGGGTCGCCTACCTTCTGTTTTTTCGAATTTGTCAGTCAGTTTTCTCACTTTTTGAATTTCGTCTTTCCCTGAAAATTCAGAACTGTAAACTCCTGAAATAGACCGAATCACTGCCTTATGCCTCCCAAACACTTTTTCAAGTGCAAAGGATATTTCGCTAAGGCTTGCCCTTGCTCTTGCGGATTTTATTGATAAATCGAGAAGGTTACCTTTACCAGTTTTTGCTGAATGAGTCAGAGCTTCCAGTGTTTCTTTAACTTTATTATCGTCTCTCGAATCCCTCAATTCCTTCAATCTTTTTAATTGTTGATCTCTTACGGCACTATTATCCACTTCGAGAATTTCAATCAGGTCCTCAGTTTCGAGCTGGTATTTATTTACACCAACTATCACCTCTTTTCCTGAATCAATTCTTGCCTGACGCCTCGCAGAAGCTTCTTCAATCCTCATTTTAGGCAGTCCTGTCTCTATTGCCTTTGTCATACCTCCAAGGGATTCAACTTCCTGAATATGCCCCCATGCTTTGTGCATAAGTTCATGAGTAAGCCTTTCGACATAGTAAGAACCAGCCCAGGGGTCAATCACATTGCAAATACCTGTCTCCTTTTGGAGATAGAGTTGAGTGTTGCGGGCAATTCTTGCTGAAAAATCAGTCGGCAAGGCTATTGCCTCATCAAGAGAATTTGTATGAAGTGATTGAGTGTGTCCCATCACAGCCGCCATAGCTTCTATGCAAGTACGAATAATATTATTAAACGGGTCTTGTTCTGTGAGGCTCCATCCCGAAGTCTGGCAATGAGCCCTGAGAGCCATTGAGCGAGGGTCTTTGGGCTCAAATTGTTTTATTAATTTCGCCCAGAGCATTCGAGCGGCTCTGAGCTTGGCTATTTCCATGAAATAATTTTTTCCAATACCCCAGAAGAAGGAGATTCTCGGGGCAAAGTCATCAATACTAAGTCCTGCTTTCAATCCTGTCCTGACATATTCCAAACCATCTGCAAGTGTATAGCCCATCTCAAGGTCGGCTGTGGCACCTGCTTCCTGCATGTGGTATCCTGAAACAGAGATGCAATTGAACTTAGGCATATTTTTAGAAGTATAAGCAAATATATCTGTAATTATTCTCATTGATGGCTCAGGAGGATAAATATAGGTATTTCTTACCATATATTCTTTGAGAATGTCGTTCTGAATCGTTCCGGAAAGATGTTTTTGATTAACCCCCTGTTCTTCTGCTGAAACGATATAAAACGCCAAAACAGGCAGAACTGCGCCGTTCATTGTCATAGAAACTGACATTTCGTCAAGTGGAATTTCATTGAAAAGGATGTTCATATCCAATATTGAGTCAATTGCAACGCCGGCTTTACCCACATCACCGACAACACGCGGATGGTCTGAATCATATCCCCTGTGCGTTGCAAGGTCAAATGCCACAGATAATCCCTTTTGACCGGCAGCTATATTCCTTCTGTAAAAAGCATTACTTTCTTCGGCAGTTGAAAAACCTGCATATTGCCTAATCGTCCAAGGATTTGTAATGTACATTGTCGGATATGGTCCCCTTAGAAACGGGGGGATGCCTGCACCAAAATCAAGATGTTCCAATCCTTCCAGGTCTTCTGCTGTATATAGTGGTTTAATCAGAATATTTTCAAGAGACTTATGGGAAAGCTCTTCAATAGTCTTACCTGTTTTCTTTTCAAGTTCCTTTTTCCACTTCATCAAATCAGGAAGCGGATAATTCTCTTCGAATTTAATCTTAGTAAAATCAGGAAATTTATTTTTTACCGATTCAGCCAAATCCATACCATTAATATTAATAAACTTAGACTACAAAAATAGTTAAATAAAATAATAATAAGAATAATTTTGGGTTGAGATAATTATCTTATTAGATTTTACAAGACCATTTGATTTATTAATTGTATTATTTTAAGAAGAATTTATAAGCAGGGACTATATTTATTGACACATTTCCAATTTTCAGTTCTCTTTCCTCATCCATTGAGACAATTGTTCCTTCATTTAAATCAAAGAATTTGCAGGCATCCAATAATCCCTTGACTTCTCTTTGGTAAGTTTTATCATCACTTAAATCAAAACATACCTGAATAATGCCGGTCACCTTATCTTTGGAAAAAACTACAAAATCACACTCAGATTGGTTTTTATAAAAATACAAATTTCCGACATACATTCTTCTCAAATGCAAATAAACAGCGTTTTCAAGTAATTTACCATAATCGTTAAAAAAGCTGAAAGACAGTGTATTAACCAATCCATTATCAATGATATATACTTTTTTTTCTGTATTATTTTGTTTAATTATTGAGCTGCTGAATTTCGATAGCTTAAATGAAAAGAATACTGATTCGGACCAGTCAAATATGTCGTACAGAAGATTTTTTGGGACATTATATCCCGATGATTTTATTTCATTATATATTTTGTTTATTGAACAAACACTCGATAAGTTTGAAACTAATCTCTTGAGAAAATATTTCAAAATCTGTGTGTTTGATATATTATAGCGTTCGATTAAATCTTTATAAAGTAAGACATAGTAGTATTCCTGCAATGTTTTATCCCTTATATCTTCACTCATATTAATAGTTTCGGGATAGCCTCCTTTTAGTAAGTAATCCATAAAATAATTTTTGAGTGACGCTCTATTCTTTGAGCCATGAGATAATAAATTTAAATCAAGAAAATTCAGATACTCTTTAAATGATAATGGGAATACCTCAGTTTTAATTGTTCTTCCTCTAAGAGCAGTTGCAATGTCACTACTCAGGAAACTGGAATTAGAACCGGTAACATATATATTTCTTGTAACCTTGTCATAGATTCTCCTGATGAATTTTTCCCAATCTGGTACATTTTGAATCTCATCAAAAAAGAAATAACATTTTGATAAATCAAGGTCTGGATATAGTTCAAGATACGATTGCAGAATTAATTCTGTCTCACCTTTTTCTAAGTTTAACCTCTCATCTTCAAAATTGAAATAAAGAATATTTTCTTTACTATTAATTTGGCTGTAGAGAGAAAGAATTGTGTCCAGCATCAGGTACGTTTTTCCGCTTCTTCGAGAGCCGACAAGAGTTATTATTTTATTGGAATTAACCGGTATTTCAACAATACGTGATTTTACTCCCCTAATTGTTGAATTATGAAAATCTACTATTATATCTTTAATAAAATCCCTTTTATTCATAATACAAATATACTAAAGTTTCTTCTTTTTTATGAAACTATTTTAAAAAGTTTCACTTTTAAAGAGAAACTTTTGGATTGAATTTAACTTATTTATAGGGATTCTATTGAAATGTTTTGGTTAAAATATAAAATAGCAGTATTTTTGTAGCTCTATTATTTTGAAGGAATAAAAATGAACCAGATGATGTTAATAGAATCAATGGCAAAAGAACGTGCCGTTGATATAAGAAAGCAAAGAGACGGAGATAATTACATTGAAGTGCCGGATTTCAGGCCCGGTGACACAGTTAATGTTGCCGTAAGAGTTGTCGAAGGCGAAAAGGAGAGAATCCAGAATTTCAAAGGCATCGTTATCGGAAGGCACGGAAGCGGTGTCAGTGCAACATTCCGCGTAAGAAAAGTTTCGAACGGAGTCGGCGTCGAAAGGGTATTTCCACTTTTTTCACCAATGCTCCAGGGAATCGAGCTTGTTCGCAAAGGTGCAGTCCGAAGGGCAAAACTTTATTATCTTCGTGGTATGTCAGAACGTAAAATCAGGCAGAAACTTAGCTAATTAATATTTAAAATATAAAAACGGTGGCAGTAAGTTATTCGCTGTTTTTTTTCTAATATTTCTTACCAAAAAAAGGGGGCACGAAAGCCCCCCAAAAAAATAATTTAACATATACCTCCGTAAGAACGGATTAATTCAAATTTAATAAATTGTAATTTTAAAATCAAGTAATATTTATAAAAAATTAAAATTTATGGAATAGTGTGAAAATTTCGGGTTTTACATTTGTTAGAAATGCACTTATTTTCGGTTACCCGATTTATGAATCTTTACATTCACTCCTGCCTTTATGTGATGAGCTAATCATTGCCGCAGGAAAGTCAGATGACGACTCAATAACTTACTTAAAAAGCCTTCAACAGAATAAAATAAGAATAATTGAAACCGAATGGGATAATTCTCTGCGGGATGGAGGATTAATATACTCGCAACAAACCAATATAGCACTTAATGAATGTAAAGGAGATTGGTGCATTTACCTCCAGGCTGATGAGGTCTTACACGAAGGTGATTACGATATAATTATTAATGAAATAAAATCTGCCGATTCAAATCCGAATATCGAGGCTTTACTCTTTCGTTACTTGCATTTCTATGGCTCTTATGATTATATTGGTATAGGAAGACAGTGGTATCGAAGGGAAATTCGTGCATTTAAAAACACGGGGAAAGTTATTTCCTGGGGCGACGCCCAGGGTTTCCGTTTTAAAGAAAGAAATAATTTCAGAAAGCTTAAGGCAAAACAAACTAATGTCCGGGTTTTTCATTACGGTTGGGTGAAGCCTCCGGCAACACAAAATATGAAATATAATTATACTCAAATGTATTATCATAAGGATAAAATTTTTGACTTAAATTCAACTGAATCAAAAAATAATTTTGATTACACAACTGCCTATGAACTTGAAAAATACTCGGGTTCACATCCCCAAATTATGGATAATCGAATTAATGGGGATAAGAACTGGACAAAACATTTTGACCCTGCAAAATTAAAAAGGAAACCATTGCTTATGAAGTTTTCAGATAAAATAGAGAAGTCAACTGGCTTGAGAATAGGTGAATTCAAAGATTTTATCGAGGTGAAATAATATGACTAAACTTCCTTTATCAGTTGCAATTATCACATTCAACGAGGAAGAAAATATAGGAAGAACTCTTGAAAGTATGGCAGATATTGCCTCAGAAATCATCATTATTGATTCAGGTTCGACCGATAATACATTGAAAATAGTTGAAAAGTATGGTGCAAAGATATTTTCTGAAACATGGAAAGGTCACATAGGCCAAAAAAATTCAGCATTGGACAAATGTTCTCAGAAATGGCTCTTATCGCTTGATGCTGATGAAGTTGTTTCGGATGAATTGAAAACGCAAATTATCAGTGCTATAACTAATCCTATATGTGATGGATATATTTTAAATCGAAAGACATTTTATTTAGGAAAACTTCTCAAACATGCCTGGCAGCCCGACAAGAAAATAAGGCTTGTAAAGAAAAGTGCCAATCCGGTATGGAAGGGATTAAATCCTCACGATGAATTGCATATTGATGGAGAATCAAAATTATTAAAAGGATATTTAGTTCATTACTCTTACAAGGACATTAAACATCATTTCAACAAGACTATTGATTATGCAAGGCAATCTGCTCGATCCTATTTTGATAAAGGAAAAAAATTTCATTTGTATAACCTTCTGCTTAATCCAATTATAGCATTTATAAGACTATATATTATTAATCTTGGCTTTCTTGATGGTTTCAGGGGAATTCTCGCAGGATTCAGCAGTTATGTCTATACATTTTTAAAATACGTTTTTCTTTGGGAACTTTGGAATAAAAATTAAGGATTAAAATGGCTCCAAAGTTTGATAATACACAGATAATAACTCACCTGAACCACAGTGAATTTTTTAATAAAATTAACTCTGAAAATAATCCTGCCCTAATTGATGAATCAAAGCGAATATCATATAAAATAAAAAATATTATTTTCAGGATACTGGGTAACAGAAAAAAATGGGATGCTCGAACGGAAAAAATAGACGGCAGTAATATAAAAAGAGTGATTATTTTCAGGCAGGATGGCATTGGTGATTATATTGTTTCAACACCGGTTATCGGCTGGCTCAAATCCGCTTTGCCAGATGTTGAAATTGATGTCCTGACTTCTTTCAGAAATGATTTTGTTGTGATGAATGACCCAAATGTAACTTCAACATTTCCTGTTCATCACAAAAAAATAATCCATACGTCAACAATTAAATTATTTAAATTGAGAAAAAGAAAGTATGATGTTGTAATTGCTCTCGACTTCACAAGAACTACCTATTCTGCGCTATTTGCAAGAATTATTGCTCCCGATGCTGAGAAAATTACAGTGATGCACCCGACAAGAAAAGAAATTTATGGCCTTGTATTTAACAGGCAGACAAAAATTGAATCCGGAGATACTCACTGGTCTCAAAATATGTTGAAATTTGTAACCGAAAATATTGAACCTGTAAACAAACCGGATGAATCTGCATATCTGCCTTATATTTATATTTTCGAAAAAGATTATAGAAGTATTGTATCACTTCTTGAAAAATTCCATTTAAGATACATTCCAAACAAGAATAGACTAATAACGCAATTTGCTCTTAAGGATGATACAATCAATCAGTCAGTATTGAATTATTGCATTGTCAATATTTCAGCATATACGGCAAGAAATAAGCTATCATTAGATACCATAGAAAATGTTTGTAATGTATTGTGTGAGAAATATAAAAATACGCTGGTTTTCATAACCGGGAGCCAGGATGATAATGCAAACATCGAAAAAGTCGTATCTAATGTAAATAAACCCAATTGCATAGAACTAAAATTGAAATTATCTGAGTTTGTCGCATTTCTTGCAGGAGCAAAATTTATAATAACACCTGATACTGCTACTATACATATAGCCGCCGCTGTTGGTGTGCCTGTTGTAGGCATTTACTCATGGTTTGAAAGTGCAAGGGCATGGTATCCTTTCAATGTCCCCTTCAGCATAGTAATCAGCAAAGACAATCAAACGGTTAATACTATCGAACCTGCTCAGATTTTGGAAGCCACAGAAATTTTACTATCTCAAATCAATAATTATAATAAATTTTGATAATTATTTATATTGCAGAGAAAAAATAGTATTATATAATATCTTATATTTTTAAATACAATTATGGAAGAACTTAGGCAATTTTTGTATTCCCGTTATGTTTCAGGCTTTAAAACTCAACAATTAAATTTAAGCGATAAAAGAGTTAAAGAGTATTGGAGTTGGTGTGATTATCATTTCAAACCAATGTTTTCAAAAATTCTACCTGAAGATTCAATACTTGATATTGGATGTGGCCCGGGATATTTTATGAAATATTTAGAAAATTTAGGGTATAAGAATTTACATGGCATTGATGTCTCACCTGAGCAATGTGAAATTGCAAAAAGTTTAAATCTTCAAGTGTTTTGTAATGATGTATTTGAATTTTTAACTGGAAAAGAAAATAATTATTCAGCTATAATTGCAATAGATTTCATCGAACATTTTACTAAAAATGAAATATTAAAACTTTTGCCTCTTATTAGTAAGGCATTAAAGAAGGATGGGATTTTTGTAATTCAAACCCCAAATGGACAAGGGCTTTTCCCCGGACAGGTTATATATGGTGACTTGACTCATTTCACTATTTTCGCTGAAGATTCTCTTCGTCAGTTTTTAAGATTAACGGGTTTTACTGATATTAAAATAAAGGAATCAGGACCGGCTCCTAATTCTTTAGAGGGGAGAATGCGACATTTCTTATGGGATATAATCAGGGCTTTCATAAGAATTGTCCGACAAATTGAAGCAAAGAATTCATCAAGATTATATACTGAAAATATAATTTGTTGGTGTAAGAAGGAATAAAATTAATTTTTTATCAACGATAAGGTTAAATCAATAAATTAATTTATTTTATTAATAAGAAATTATTATATAAGTTAAACTTTTTTTGTAAATAATTTATCATGGTTGTATATAAAGACAATTTCCTCAAAAGAATTGAACTGGCTTTGAAAAAGAAACTGAAAAAATATGTTTCTTTGAATCTGAATCCTATTGTGATTACTCAACCTGAAGATGTTTTTCATTTGCCTGATAATTGCAAAATCCTTCTTCTCCGCCAGGATAGGATTGGTGATGTGCTGTTCAGTGTTCCGACTATAAGAGCATTAAGGAACAAATTCCCGGAAGGGCGGATTGATATTATCCTCAGCCGTAAAAATCACGGTGTTCATAAGGCTATCAATAAATACACTAATAAAATTTGGATTTATGATAAGGAAATTATTTCAATATTCAGGCTCATCAGGCAACTGAGAAAAGAAAATTATGATATTGTAATTGATATGTTTGACAGTTCTTCAACAACATCTTCATTTTTTACTAAATATCTCAGAATCCCTCTTATAATTGGGATTGACAAAGAGAATCGAAGTTCATATACTCACGTTGTGCCGCTTCGGGATAAGCGTTCAGTCTATGTGGTCGAAAGGATAGCAAATTTACTGACTGCTTTTGGTATTTATACATCTGAGATTGATTTATCGCTCGAATATCTAATAGATAAAGAAGACCAAAAGAAAGCAGAAACAAGAATGGGTGCAAAAACCAAGGCAGTCAGACTTGGAATAAATCTTTTAGGTTCATCGAAAGCCAGATTCTGGGGAAAGGAAAATCATATCCGTTTTATAAGAGAATTATTGAAGAGATATAATGATGTTGAAATTTTCTTATTTTCAACTTTGGTTTTTACGGGTTTATCAAATGATATTTGCAAGAAAACAGGTGCTCGTAGGGCTCCCTTAACAAGTAAAGTCCATGACTATGCTTCGCTGCTTTCAACCTGTGATATTATTTTTACTCCGGATACTGCCGCAGTTCATTTTGCTTCAGCATGGAAAAAGCCATGCATAGCTCTGTATCTTTTAGTAAGTGGAGAAGAACCTATGCCTTGGCATCAATATAAATCACTTAGGTCAACAAGCGGCAATCTTTCGGATATAAGTGTTGAGGAGGTTATTCAGGCATTTGAAGAATTAATAATTGACAATTGATAATTGATAATTTTTTTCAGGTATTAAATTTCGTTTTAAAATTATAATCTCCATTCCAATGATTTTTTTTGCAATTCCAATGAAGTGAATGTATCACGGTATTCTTTCAAACAACCGAACCATGCAAAGGATGGTTTTTTCTTCTTCTTCGAGATTTTTCTGTTAAGTAAAAAATCAATGAAGTCATTTACTTCCTTCTTCTGTTCGGGTTTTAATTTCTGAATTTTGCTTTCGACAGTTTCCATATTAAATTACCTTGTTATTTTTTTTAAATACGTATTAAATTTTACAATATTTGAAACATTTAAACAAAAACAAACATATCAAATAACGATTATTTTATTAATTTTAATTTTACTAATAATAATAAAAAATGAAATTCCTTTTTATTCAACTCGGCAGAATCGGTGACATTGTGCTTCTGACATCGGCTATCAAGGCTGTTAAAGAGAAGTATCCCGATTCTATTATTGATATAATATCCGGAAGAAATAATTACCAGGTTTTAAAGGGTAATCCAAAAGTAAATAATATTATTGTCTATGACAAATCACCGCTTAAGTTATTAAAAACAATTACAGAAATCAGGAAAACCAGATATGATTTTTATATTGACCCTAAAGACCACCACTCTACTGAAGGCAGGCTTATTGCGGGATTTGTCAAAGCTGAAACGAAAATCGGTTTTAATGGAAATAAAAGGAAAATATTCAATATTTCAATTCCGTCTGATATTGAAAATTCCGGGTTGCATAGTATAAGAAGAATATTCAATTCTTTAAAACCATTGTCAATTTCTATTGGCGAAATTATACCAAGACCGGAACTTTTTACTAATATTGATACAGATGTTTATGTGGACTCATTTCTTAGTGAGAATGGTATTGAGAAATTTATAGTGATTAATCTGTCTGCAGGAAGTAAAAGCAGGATGCTCACAGTTGAAAAATGGTCAGAAATAATTGATAAAATTATAAATGAAAATAGATTGGTTCTTTCTTTTGCACCGGCAGAAAATGAAATGGCAAAAGTGCTTTCCAAAAAATTTATTAAATTACATTTATTCAATTCCCGTTCAATCAATGATGTCATATCATTAGTTAAAAGAACAAAATTGCTGATTACACCCAACACCTCTTTGGTCCATATCGCATCGGCATTCGATACTCCTATAATCGCCTTTTATGATTCTGATGATGAGGACTATAAAAAATTCATGCCATTAAGTACTAAACACAGAATTGTATTTACAAATATTGGCAGAAGCTATTTAGATGAAATTAAAATAGAAAATATTTTATAAGCTATAAATGATAAAATAAATATTTGATATTTTTATTTCTATTTAATTATTTTTAAGAAATTGTTGTAAACATAAACTAAAATTCTGTGCCAACTGTCTTAAGAATTGGTAATATGAGGTTTCATTTCTATTCCGATGAGTATAATGAACCACCTGATATTCATATTGAACCACCTGACGGTGAATGCAAGTTTTGGTTAGTTCCAATTCGTTTATCGAAAAATAATGGAATTAAACCGCATGATGTGCGAATTATTGAAAAACATATTTTTGAAAATGATAAATATTTAATTGAAAAATATTATGAGTTCCACAACATATCAAACATTAACTGAAACTGAACCGGTAGCCATTACAGTATGGTCACAGGATAGAAAAATATATATTGAACTGACCGACGGTAGAATTATTGGTTTTCCGGCTAATAGATTCAGAATATTAAAAAGTGCAACTGACGATGAGTTAAAAAAAGTAACGCTCAGGTTAAATGGTATGGCACTTCGATGGGAAGATTTAGATGAAGATATAACTGTTAAAGGAATTCTCGAAGGAAGATTTCAACTTCCGATTTAATTATTATTCACTTCAGGCCAAATCGTTAATAAAAGATATTATTATTAGGATAAGATATGAAACCAACTTTTACAGCATTGATAGAACGCGAAGATGACATGTATGTGTCTCTTTGCCCTGAATTAGACATAGCCAGCCAAGGTTATACAATAGAAGAAGCAAGGACGAATTTAAAAGAAGCAATTGAACTTTTCTTCGAATATGCTTCCGATGAAGAAATTAAGCAAAGACTCAAAAGCGAAATTTACATTACACCAATTGAGGTTGAGATTGGGGAAACTGAGAATTCTATCAGCTAAAGATGTATGTAAAATTCTTGAAGTTTATGGCTTTGTTTATCTAAGGCAGAAAGGTAGTCACATCATTATGCAAAAAAAAATGACTGAAAGCACTATTACTATTCCTGTCCCAAATCATAAGGAAATTAAAATCGGTACATTATTATCAATAATACGGCTATCCGGTTTACAGAGAAACCTTTTCGAATAAGAATGATAATCCACACACTTCAAAATTTCTTATTTTTGTAAAAATTTATTCCATTTTACATTTTATAATATGAATTTTCTTAAAAGAACAGATACATGCGGCAACCTTCGTAAAGAAGATTGTGACAAAATAGTTATACTTAACGGCTGGGTTCAGACTGTCCGCGACCTTGGCGGATTAATCTTTATTGATTTGCGCGACAGGTACGGCATCACTCAACTTGTTATTCATCCTGAAACCCAGGCGGAGCTTGCCGAAAGGTCAAAGGAAATAAAGTCCGAATTTGTGATTTGGGCAAAAGGAAAAGTCAGAATGAGGGAGAATCCCAACCCGAATATTCCTACCGGATTGATTGAAATTCAACTCGAAGATTTCGGAATAATAAATAAAGCAGAACTGCCTCCGTTTGAAATTGTTGATGATATCGGAACAAGCGAAGAAATAAAACTCAAATACAGATTCCTCGATTTACGCCGCCACAGCCTGCAAAAGCAATTCATTGTCAGAAATGATGTGTACCAGGTTGTTCACAAATATTTCAACGAAAATAATTTTATTGAAGTTGAAACACCGTTTTTAATGAAATCCACACCCGAAGGTGCAAGGGATTATCTTGTACCAAGCAGGATTTATAAAGGAAGGTTTTATGCTCTCCCGCAATCACCACAACTTTACAAGCAAATCCTGATGATGGCAGGTTTCGACCGATATGTACAGATTGTGAAATGCTTTCGCGACGAAGACCTGCGTTCTGACCGCCAGCCTGAATTTACACAGATTGACCTCGAAATGTCATTCATCGAAAGAGAAGATGTACTCTCGATGACTGAAGGATTTTTTGCAAGGCTCTGGAAAGAAGTTCTCGGAATTGAAGTGCTGACGCCATTCCTCAGGATGAGCTATGATGAAGCAATGAACCGGTACGGAAGCGACAAACCCGATTTAAGATTTGAAATCGAATTAACAGATGTTTCCGATATTGTGAAAAATTCTGAATTTAAAGTTTTTTCCGATACTGTGAATGGCGGTGGAGTTGTCAAGGTTCTGAATGCAAAAGGTTGTGCTGATTTTTCAAGAAAAAAAATTGACGAGCTCACAGAACTTGCAAAGAAATACGGAGCAAAAGGAATAGCATGGCTGAAAATAGTTGATGGTGAAATTAATTCTCCTATTGCAAAATTTCTCAAGCAAAATGAAATCGAAGAAATAAAAAAACGCACAAATTGCGAAAACGGGGACCTCCTTTTATTCTCATCTGACATTTGGGCAAGAGCATGTACTATTCTCGGTGCATTGAGACTTGAAATTGCAAAGCAAACAGGAATAATAGATGCAGTTAAAAATAAATTTTCCTTTCTATGGATTTTGGATTTTCCACTTCTCGAATTTGACGAGGATTCGGGAAGATATGCCGCTATGCACCACCCATTCACTTCACCTATGGATGAAGATATTTCATTACTCGATTCAGAACCGGCGAAAGCGAGAGCCAAGGCTTATGACGTAGTAATCAACGGTGCCGAAGTCGGGGGCGGCAGTATCAGAATTCATAACAGGGAAATACAGGAGAAAATGTTTAATCTGCTCGGACTCAGTAAAGAAGAAGCGGATTCTAAATTCGGATTTCTGCTTGAAGCATTGAAGTATGGATGTCCGCCGCATGGAGGAATTGCATTAGGCCTTGATAGAATTGTTATGATTTTGACAGGTACTGAAAACATCCGTGACGTGATTGCTTTCCCCAAAACGACAAGCGGGCTGTCACTTATGGACGGTGCACCATCTAATGTTGATGATATTCAATTAAAGGAACTTGGAATCAAACTGATTGAATAAAATCAGCTTTCTGTGTATTATCCATATTAACGATTATTTTCAAACTGTAAAATATTACGAAAATAGATAACGCAACAATCATTCCACCCCAGAACCAGTAAGGCAGGAGAAGGTTGTTTGCTATCACCTGTGTGTCTGAATGATATGATGTTCCTTCGATTATACCTCCGCTTGAAAAATAGTAACCTATATTGAGATAGAAACTCACACATGCTTCTATGCCCAAGAGTTGAAGGATAAACGAACTGACATTCTTGTTTGCCCTTAATGAAATTATAAGCAATACTGCTCCAATTAACGATATTGAGGCTATGCCGAATAAAGTTCTCACCCACAAGGCAACGGAAACAAACATTAACAATCCAAAAGCAAACAATATAATATTTGACGATTTGAATTTTACCGATGCAATGATTAATACAGAACCGATGATAATAGGGAAAACAGGCCCGCCTGCAGCAACTACAGCTCTGCCAATGCTGCCAAACAATAAATTCCCGGTATGCACAGCCAACCCGGAACCATCGGGAAAAAGCTCCAGGTAATTGAAACTACCTCCAAGAATAATTGCTGTCAATCCATGTCCCATTTCATGAAACCATGTTCCGAGTATTGTGAAAGGATAAATGATATATCTTCCGGTTTGAAATTGCCAGAGCATAACTGTTACAATAACTGTTATCAGAAGTATTAAAACATTGCGGTTTATAATTTTGTTTTTCATTTTTTATATATTTTTTGTAACTACTCACCCGATACTTACTTGGTAAATAGAACACCGATGACACGGATTAGACAGGTTTAAACGAATTTGATTTTCTTTTTATCATTCGTAAACAATTTTCTTTTAAACTGTGGTTTTTTACCAAAATTCAAAAGCAGTCCAACCTCTATCCCGGTTGCTTTAAGATAATTAATCAACTGTAATTCGTGTTCTTCCGCTAATGCTTCTGCGGCTTTCAGTTCAAGGATAACACTACCATTAACAATTATATCCGCAAAATATTCACCAACAATTTTTCCGTTGTAATGTACTTTGATTGGCTTTTGCTTTTCGCAAAATAAGCCCATCGCTGCCAATTCAAGATACAAAGCATTTTCATACACCTTCTCTAAAAAACCAAACCCGAGTTCATTATATACTTTGTAAAACACCTTGCTCATTTTCTCTGTAATATCTTTATGAAGAATTTCCATTTTTATCTGTGTTAATCCGTTACATCTGTGTTATCCGTGTTCTATTTTTTATCTGCTGAGTAGTTACTATTTTTTAAATGAATAACCGTCGTTTCGCAAATTAAAAAAAACCTAAGCAATACCGATAAATATTAGTAAAAATTTGAATAGCCTCTATCTTTAGATAGTGGAGGTTTTATGGTAGGGACACGGCATGCCGTGTCCCTACAAATTCTTCCTGGGATAAATCCCGATTTGTGGTGATGAACCATTACCATTATTTAAAAATAGTGGCTATTCATCCAACATAAAAGAATGACAATTTTTTTTTAAGATTTTAAAGGTTTTTTTGTAATATGAATAAATCATAAATTTTATTTAAAATAAAATTATTACTAAATACAATAAAAATAAGGCTTTATTTTACTTATATGCAACAATATAAGCAATAAATTAAAATTCACTTGTTTTTTAGTTCATTTTTTTATTATTTTACGGTTTGTAATTGGTTAAATGTTAGTTTTTATTTCTTTTTCTGAGGCACAGAAAGGGGCTTAAAGAAGCAACTCAATTTTCTATAGTTAATATTCTCTCGAAAAAATATACATTTTTTTTGAGACCTTTTCTATTCTTATGTGTCATTTAATTAAGGAAAGGTGCGCTTTTTTGAAAACAAGTGTAAAAAAGACCGAAACACAAGGATAGAAGCGTATTTTGGAGAATTAATCGCATTTTGCAAAATAAATTATCAATCACAAACTATGGAGGTTTAATTATGTTTAAGAAATTTACTTATTCGGCAATTTTATTTGCTGCGCTTATGCTGATGCTTTTCAGCGAAACTAATGCACAGCCGCCGGGCAGTACTCCTATTACAGTAGGACCGTATTATACTGCACTTGGTGGTTGGAACTATTGCTACAGTGGTTATTGGTTCACAGCCCCGAGAGATTTCTGGATAGTTGCTTTGCGGAAATCAAATGGATGGACATCCGGAAATTTCAAAACGAGTCACCAGATTTATCAGTTTAATTATGCTCCATCTTATAACGGACAGTATTTTTATGATACGGTTTATGTTAATTCCACATACAAAATGATGCCAAGGTGGAAAGTTGATTCTTATGGAACAAACGGAGATCAAATTTGTAATATCAGTGACGGCCGGAACCAACATGGCCAGCAAATTCAGGATATTTTTGTTCCGGCAGGCACTACCTGGGGAATATATAGCATGTTTGACTATCCTCAAGCAGGTATATATTATAGCTATATTAGTCTTCCTTATTATACATCAGGTTGGTACACAAATGTTGGCGGCAGTGGATTCTATTTACGCCCTTCACGTAATTACTACAATTATGGTTATATGTCAAGCGGATACTGGAGTTATTATAGCTATAATTATGCAACAGGTACATATTATGTTGGAAGAACTGTATTTTGGTATATGCTTCCATGCTATATTTATGTCACCCAAACAGCAGGTGGTACAATAGCACCAAGTGCTACTTACGGACCTTTCAAACCCGGTCTTGATGTAAACAGGGATTATACGGTAACACCTGACCCGGGGAAGCATATTGTTAATGTTACTATCAATGGTGCGTCTGTGGGTTCTGTTACAAGACCGGTTCACACACAGCACTTCGGAGTAGTTAACGCTACACAGACATTAAGTGCTATTTATGGCAATCAAATTATTGCTACAGGTTATGGAGCATTCATGAATCCGACCGGAATGTCATATTATGCTGTTGGTGCAAATCCGAGTTTTACCTGTACACCTTTCCCCGGTGCTTATATTTCAACTATAACTGCGACCGGTGCGATTTCAGGTGTTGTTAATATTCCCGTTCTTAATTCTGGACAAGGGCAGACAATTGCACTTGGCCAGCCGGGCTATCCTTTTGCAAACCTGAATGAAGACTGGACATTGGATGTTGTAAGTATGATGAACCTGTTTACATCTGCCGAACAGCACGGTACAATCAATCCGCTTGGTTCTACGGATATTATATGGGGAACTCTATTCCCTGTTGTAATTATTCCCGATGCAAATTACAAAGTTGCTCATTTGTACATTGACGGATATGACGTTATGGACCCGACTCTGCCGGGTTATCCTCATCCGGGGCTTGACTTATCGGCATGGCCCGTCGTTACTTTTAATTTGGATATGTCTTATGCTCATACAGCACATGCTACATTCTATGCCTGGACAATAACACCCGAAGTTGTCGGCATAGGCGGTACAATTGTACCGGATTATCCTGTTAAGGTGTTTGACCATGCACAATATCCGTTTATTATTACACCGGATATTGATTGGAGTATTGACACTGTAAAAGCTATTAATCTGTCAAATGGAGATGTTACCTTGTGGGGCAACATACCGCTTCATGGTGCAATGCGACTTACGTTCTTGGATATTACTAATGACTGGAAACTCCAGGCACTATTTAAAATTGACAGGTATAATGTTGTTGTGAAGAATGCCCGTGTAATCGAAGGAGGCAAGGTATTCCCGACAGGAACGCTTACCTACGAATCCGATGATGGTTTGATTATTGTAAATTCAGGAACAGACCTTAACTTTACAATAACACCCGATGTCGGCTGGGTAACCACGGATGTTCTTCTTGACCATATGAGCCAGGGAGCTGTTGCTAATCTGCCGCTGACAACTGTCAGAGCCGACCATGAAGTAGAAGCGAAGTTCCAGAGAATTGGCTTCACCATTACGGCTACTGCGGGTAATCACGGAACTATTTCTCTCGATGGATGGGAAGAGCCGGTTCCTACTAATGGCGAATATTCCGTATTTTATGGAGAAAACGCAAGATTCGTTATTACTCCCGACCATGGCTACAAGCTTGGTGAAATTCAAGTTGACGGTGCTGTAGTGAATCCTGAACTTGAATACAGTTTCTACTATGTTACGGCAGACCACACCTTAACAGCATCATTTGTTCCGATGAACAGGTACACCATTACTGCAACAGCAGGAACAGGCGGTACAATTAGCCCAAGCGGTGCAGTCAGCGTTATCGAAGGTGACGACCAGGCGTTTACTTTTACCCCTAATGCCGGATACGAGATAGCTGATGTTCTAATTAATGGTGAAAGCCAGGGAAAAATTACAGAGTGGGAATTTACAGATGTAAGTAGCGACCATTCAATCGAAATCATATTTAACCCGATTGTTACTTACGGACTGCAATGTACATTAGATGCAACACAGGTTGTTTCCGGACAGCCGTTCGATATAACGGTTACATGCGTTGACCAGTCAACACAACAGCCGATTAATCCTATTGCACCTGTAGATGTTACTGTCGCCGCCGCCGCCGGCAGCCAAGGCACATTATCAGGTACGACCATGGGAACAATTCCGGCAAATGATAACAAGGTTACCATTTCAGGCATTGTTTATACAAACGCAAGCGGTGAGGCTAATGTTCAGCTTATTTCAAGTGCAACCGGCATGCCCGATTGTATGTTGACTGCCAACTTCCTTGCACCTGAACCGTTAACACAGGATGCTGATATCAAATTTGATAATGTTTCATCTTACTATAGTAAAGATGGAAGCACAGCATTATCACAGGTTACAATTAGTTGGACAAACGGAGACGGTAATAAGAGACTCGTGGTTATGAAAGCAACAGACCAGATTGGCACAGGCGACCTACCTATTGATGGTATTGGTTATTCAGAAAACGCTGCATATGGAACGGTTGGTTCAGAAATCGGTAATGCTTTTGTTATTTTCAAGGATGCAGGTAATACATTAACCGTTACAAACCTAATCGAAGGTACATTATATTATGTCCATGTATGTGGGTTCAATGGTGATGCAGTTGTAGCTAATTACAATACAAATACAGGAACCGGCAATCCAAGTCCTTTCTCAGTTGTCGGTGTCGATGAAACTTATACAGCAAGTGGATTCCAGGTTACAAATATTTCTCCAAACCCGGCATTCTTTGACATTATGTTCAATCTCAGTGTAAGCACAGCATCAGCATTTACAATAGAGGTAGCAGACCTTCAGGGTAGAGTTGTTGCCAGCTTCTGCAATAAGAAATTCTACGACAATGGAAATTATCAGGTTAATATACCCGTATCGAAGCTCGCTTCCGGCTCGTATATCCTCAAGATATACAACGGAACAGACTTTGCATACCAGGTGTTCACAATCGTTCGATAATTTCCGGAACGAGTCGTTATTTATGCGGGTTGAACTTCGGTTCAGCCCGCTTTTTTTTGTGTGCCTGGCATGAACTATAACTACAGGGTGAAAGTCCCGAACGAGCCTTGATAGTGGGAATCGTTAGCTAAAGACAAGGGTGTCCGTTGCGAAGCGGAATCTGAAAGAAGTCGGCGGCAA
>Ga0208373_1000222_pt1 | contig 109577 bp, 94 predicted proteins | sample RifOxyC2_FD_184036 | JGI IMG/M metagenome (GOLD analysis project Ga0208373, IMG submission 184036) | Soil microbial communities from Rifle, Colorado - Rifle Oxygen_injection C2 (SPAdes) | ecosystem: Environmental > Terrestrial > Deep subsurface > Rock core/Sediment | place: Rifle, Colorado... | reverse complement strand
TAATGAACCTGTGTTTTTAGATATACCGATTCAGACGGATGGTTACGAATGCCGCGGATAAAAACAATCTGTCTGCATCCGCTACAATCCGTTTGCATTCGTGTTAGTGAATCAATGCGTAAAAATCTATCAGAACTCATTGGCAAACAAAGCATTACAAAGAATGCATGCAACAAAGTCGGGAAAGCTTCAATTATTGAAGGCTAAGGAGAGCTTAAGCTGATGAGTTATTATTCGCATTTGCATCTTGAAAAAGAGCCGTTTTCTACCAGCCCTGATCCGGCTTTTTTTTACCGCTCGTATGTCCATGACAGTTCGTTAAAGCGCCTGGAAATCGCGATCCGCCTGAAGCGGGGTATGTCGCTTATTCTTGGCGATGTAGGTACAGGGAAAACTACCCTGTCCCGCGCGCTCCTGCAGAATTTTAAAGATGATGGGGAGTTCATATTTCACATTGTCTTAGACCCCAATTACAAATCTGAATTTCAATTCCTTGCCAGCCTTATACGGATGTTTGGCATCAGCCCTTCAATAAAATCAACACTGGATTACAAACAGGCAATTGAACATTATCTTTTTCAGAAGGTGGTTGAAGAGCATAAAACCGTAGTCCTTTTGATTGATGAAGGCCAGAAGCTTTCCGCGGCTAATTTAGAGATACTGAGGACACTGCTGAATTATGAAACCAATGAGTACAAGCTCTTGCAGCTGGTAATTTTTTCCCAGCTTGAGTTTTTGAGCCGTATCAAAAAGATTAAAAATTTTTATGACCGTATCACCTTAAGTTATGTGATTAATCCTTTGAGCCTTCAGGAAACCAGGGAAATGATTGATTTCAGGCTGCATCAGGCAGGCTACCATAACGGTAACGGAAAACTCCTTTTTAACGATGACGCGATTCAGAATATTTACGATTACAGCCAGGGCTATCCCCGCAGGATTTCCCGTATTTGCCACGATGCCTTGGAATTTATCGTCATGCACGAAAAGGAATCTGTTGATAGCCAGGTAATGCAAGAGATTATCCACCACCAGCTTTAGAAAAGAGTATGAAAGAAAATACGTCACCTGAGGAACGGCTTTTACACCTTATCAAAGGGCAGGGGAAAAAAGAAAAACCTGTTGCCGCGCCCGCGATAAATCATCAGAGCCTGAAAGTATCAAAAGAGAAGCCTTTGCCTGTGGTAAAGGCCTTCGGTTTTGAGGTGAAGGGTTCGCTGCGGAAAGATTTTGCCAGGAAAACTGTTTTCCTTAAACGTGTCAATGCAGGGCTATTGGTTATTATGGGTTTATTGGCCGTAGCGAGTGTGGTTATGCTTAAGGCTCTTGGGAAGATACAGGGCAGTGATGCGTATTCAAAGGATGAAGCAAAAAGCGATGGTTCCTCGGTGAAAATCGCCCAATCCGAAAGAAAGCCGTATGCCAGCTATGCGGATATTATCAGTCAGCATGCACTCTTTAAGGCCGCCGCGGAAGAACAGAAACAGCCCGTGGTTGTTGATACCCTGCCGCAGGTTAGTCCTTTAGAGCTCTTAAGCAATTATTCTTTGGCAGGAGTCGTCAGCGGGCAGTCGCCTCAGGCGATTATTGAAGATAAAAAGGCCCAGAAGACTTACTTCCTAGGTAAAGGACAAAGCTTGGGAGAATTCAAGATTCATGATATAATGGAAGGCAAAGTTATCCTGGATTTTAAAGGCCAGAAGCTGGAATTGAGCCTCTAAAAAAGGAGAAATATGAAAAGGCGATTAAAGAGCAGAGCAGGTATCGTAAGTATCGGCATGGGCCTTATATTTTTTATGCAGAGTGCTTTTGCGCAATCCGTAGACAATGAGGATGAGGCAATGCCCTTAGATGATGAGTTCGTGGAAGAGCCGGCAGCGGATGCGCCTTTACGTTACCGCGCGGAAACTACTTCGGTAAGCGCCTCAGGTTCAGCTAAAGTTGATATGAGGCAAAACAAAATCTCCTTAGATTTAAAAGGGCTGGATATTGTTGATGTACTGAAAATGATTTCAAGCCGTTCGGGGCTTAATATTGTCGTAGGTAAAAACGTTACCGGCAGGGTAACTATCTTTTTAAAAGATGTCGATATGTGGGACGCCCTGGAGATAATCCTTGCCTCAAACAACTTAGCCTATGAGAAAAAGGATGCTATTATTTACGTAATGACTGACAGGGATTACGAATTTATTTATGGGGAGAAATTCGGCGATAAAAAACAACTCTTGAGCCGCGCGTTGAAATATGCCAAGGCCCAGGATACGAGCGCTATGTTAAATCAGGTTAAGTCAAATATCGGCAGGGTGGTTGTCGATGAGGCGACGAATACGGTAGTGGTTTTGGATACTCCCGGAAAAGTCAGGCAGATGGATTCTCTGCTCGATGAGCTGGATAAGCCGACCCAAAGCAAGGTATTTGAATTACGCTATGCCCAGGCCGATAAGATAAGCCCCAAAATACAAGAGGCAATCAGTAAAGGTGTTGGCTCAATAAGGGTAGATGAGCGCACCAACAAAATCGCGGTTACGGATTACCCCCATAAGCTCCTGGAGCTTGGAAAAATTATCGAGGCGTTTGATGAAAAGACACCGCAGGTAAGAATTGACGCGCAAATCATTGAAATAAGCCCTGATAAGGATGAGTTTAAGCTGGGGATTGATTGGGATCTCTGGATAAACAAGAATTTTCGTTTTATTAATTCCTTGCCCATGGGCAATGCCAATAAACTCTCTCTTGGCTTAGCCGCGGGGGGAAGCTCGGTCAGCGAAAAATATGATAGAGAAGGAGTCATTGACGCGTTACGTACCATCGGCAAAACACAGATTCTTTCCAGCCCGAGCATTATGGCCCTCAATAACCAGGAGGCAAAAATACTCGTCGGTACGAAGGAGGCCTATATTACCTCAACCACCTCGCAGGGCGGTACCGGCACAGAAGTTACCTCACAGCAGGTAAATTTCGTTGATGTAGGTATCAAGCTTTATGTAACTCCTACGATAAATAAAGACGGCTTTGTCACCATGAAAATAAAGCCTGAAGTAAGTTCTTCTAAGACTACCGATTTGACTGCTGAAGGAAAGGTAACCCAGGTGCCCATTGTGACGACCTCTGAGGCAGAGACAACGATTTCAGTTAAGGATGGGGCTACGATTGTTATTGCCGGGCTGAAAAAAGATAAAAAGGAAGATGAAATCAAGAAGTTTCCTCTATTGGGAGATATTCCCCTTTTAGGGATACCATTTCGCAGTGTAAGCCATGCCGTTAATAAAACAGAGCTGGTAATTTTTCTTACGCCGCATATTATTGATGAGAATAATCCTCCCACGTATACCGATCTCTACGGGAAAGAATACAGCCAGAAAACTTCAGGGAAATCGTTGATTCAAGGAAAGTCACAAGGCTATGATAAAACAGATTCCTTAAGGGTGCAGGAAGTGATTGTTAAACCCTCTGGCGCAAGCAGGAATCAGGATATTCAGTTGATTGCCACGGCGCGTGATTACGGCGAGCATATACGAAACAGGATAATGTCGGCGGTGAGCATACTGAGCGCTAACGCCCAATTAAAAGGAGAGGCCCTGGTTTCCTTTATCCTTGAAGAAGACGGGAAATTGCTCTATGACCCCCAGATTGTATTTTCGACCTCTGAAGCATTGCGGGAGCCGACCGTCAACGCGGTTAAGTCCGCCGCTCCGTTCGCTCAATTCCCTCAGGATTTAAGAAAATCAGAAGAGCGCTTCAGTCTCTCTATTACCTACAATTAAAGCCTCTAAGAGATAAGGATAGGGAGTATTCCGGTTTCAGGGGGTTAGTTCCTGTTCCCGAAGATACCGTCAATGATTGAGCCGGTGATATCCTTGAAGAGTTCTACGCGCGGCGTTTTGTATTTAAAGTCCGGTTTCTGCAATGTCCCTCTGATTTCGATGATGCCAAATCGTCCTGCCTGTCCCATCAGCGCGGTCGTGAAATCCTTGAATGTGCCTGTTGAGGGGATAAAGTCATCGCTTAAATGAACGTTTAACGATGCCTCAACGCTGTTATCAAAGCCGATTTTCCCCTTGCCTTCAATGCCTACCAGCGGACTTTCAAAGCGCAGATTTTCCGTAAAAATATACTGGTCTTTTATAAAAAATTCGCAGTATCCTTTATCAAAGACAAGCGTCGCGAAGTCTTTAGGAAAAATTACCTTGCCTAACCCTTTAAATAAATTGAGTTCCCAGAGTTTGCCATCCTTGACCAATATTTTCCCGGCGCCGCTTAATTTAGTGTAATCTTGCGCAAATCCGCTCAGTTTGGCTATTGCCTGGAGTGTCCCCGCAAGGTCTTTATCTTTCGCGGGAGTATCGTTCTTCAGTTTTTCCATATTGATATCGATGATTTTTGCCTCAAGCCAAAAGGGCATGGTAGCTGAATCAAAATTGAGCCTGCAGAGAGCCTCTACAGTACCGTCATAAAAAGCAAAAGGAGGGAGCGCGATATCTGCTAATCCTTCGGCCTGAGTATACTCTAAGGTTACGGCCTGAGCGTTAAGCCCATAGAAGGAGAGCGATTCTCCTGCCAGCGATGCGTTGAGGCTACAGAACTTAAGGTTATTGATGTTACCGTTAAGATTAACTTTGGCCTTGACTAATCCTGTGGGGTTAATTTTTTCAAGCTGGGCTTTGTATTTGGCTAAGGGCAGCGCAAGGTTCTTCAGGTTGACTTCTAAAGAGGAATGGATGTCCGCGCGTATCGCCAGGGTGTCTGAGGCATTGATATCGCCGGTTACGGAAAACTTCGAGTCAAAGTATGTGCCATCGGCTTTTGTTATTGTAATAAGTTTTCCCCGGAGAAGCGCCTGGGTTGTTAAGGAAAGTTCATCTGATGAAAGGTTTAAGGCAAGTGATGGCGCGTTGAAGTTATTGAGTGAGCCGGTTGTTTGATAGGTTTTATCAAGGTAGGTAAAACGCAAGGGGGCCCATTTTAATTCATTCAGGGTAAACAGAAGATTCCCCTGTATATCTTTAAAAGGAGTATTTATTGAATCTGCCGTAAGGGTTGCTGTCTCGATGGCCAGGGTGCCCTGTATTTCAGGGGTTGCCTGGACCGGTAAGGGGGTTTTGAGGCTGAGCACCAGGTTCCCTTTTCCCGCAGTGATGGTAACAGGAAGCTGTACTTTTAAGGTATCTTTGAGAATTTCCTGCGCGCGGGTAAGATTAAGTTGAGAATGAGCTTCTAGCGAAAGTATCGGATGGCTAAAGTCATCAAGGTTGATTTTAGCGTTAAACGGCAAATCCCAGATAACCGCGCTCACGCTATCCGCGGTAAGTTTCTGAGGGTTAAAGGCTACTTTGGCAGAAAGATTTTGTATTGTTCCGATAGTTTCTATGCCTTGTATCTGGCCATGAGTAATATCGGCGGTGCCCGCGTAGTTAAACTGTTTATCGCTAAGCCGGTATATTCCCTGCGCGGCAATCTGCGTATCAAGTTTTACGGATACTGAGTCTTTGCTAAAGCTTACATCTTTGGCGCTGGCGTTAACATTAGCGCTGATGGTAGTATCCTTAAGCTTTAAGGCCAGATTACAAGAGGCATTGACAATTCCGTCTTTAAGGGTTATCCCGAGAGTGCTGTAATAAGGCAAAAATTCCTTAAGTAGAATATTATCAAGAGTGATTTTTGAAATCAGCTCCTTATTCAATAATTGAAACTCACCTTCTGCCGCGATAGCCGCGGGCTGCGCCGTAAGTAGTGTAAAACGGGTAGTAAATTTGATGCTTGTCGGTAATGAAAGAAAGATATCCAGCGTTAGGTTATCAATGCTTTTGGCAAAGGCTGGTGAAAAAGTGCTATCCTGGAAGTCAATATGGCCTCCGGCAATGTGTATGCCTGAGACAATAACGCTGAACTTCTGTTTTTTCTGGGCTGGCTGTTGGGTAGGAAAGAGCTCCATGAGATTAATGATGTTAGGCGGCTTACGCTCTACGAATATTCTCGGAGCTTTGATAGTTATCCTGGGGATAAAAACTTTCTTTTCTTTAAAAATAGGCAGGATAAGTATAGCGCAGGCGGCCTCTTGGATATATACGAGCTCTTTCTGTCCGTCATAGATAGCCAGGTTAGTCAGGATGAGCCCTTTGAAGGGATTAAAGCGAACCGAGTCCAGGCTTGCTTTTTTGTGGGTTGAGGTTTCTATAGTTTCAATAATGAGGGCCTTGACTTTTCCCGGGATAAGCACCTTGTTGAGGTAAAATAGCCCAATGGCGCCCAGGATAAGAAGCGCGAGGAAGCCAAAGAATACAAAACGAAGTATTTTTCCCTTCTTCATAAGCTGGTATTATATACCTAAATTCGCTATTTGCAAAAAGTAATTTGCGTGCTATAATTATACCCTTGCGAATTTTACAGTACTGTAGTGCGAATACATGAGCCTTAAGCACCGCAAGGCTGGAACAGCATAGTCGGGGAGACAATAAGCCGGCCAAGGCTTAAAGGCCTTGGATATTGCTAAAGGCAGAAGAGTAACAAGATAAAACAATAGCTTTCTTAAAAAAGAGAATCAGACATTATTTATTTACAGGAGTTTGACGGGGCCTGCCCCGAACAAAACCTGTAATTAAAATAGCGTAGGTACAGGAAAGATGATGGGGCGTGCCCCGAACAAATTTTCTGTACTTACAGAAAATTCGTTCGGGGCGTGGCTCAGTTTGGCTAGAGCGCTTGCTTTGGGAGCAAGAGGCCACAGGTTCAAGTCCTGTCGCCCCGACCAATTTAGTTTTTAGTGAGTCAATAGTCTATAGACTATCGGCTATTGACCATTGACTATATTGCGCCCGTAGCTCAATTTCCGCCGCAGGCGGACCCGCCTACGGCGGGGGATAGAGCAGGCGTGTAGTAATAATATAGTATTTGCGCCCGTAGCTCAACTCCGACGCCTCGACAGGAAGCGTTAGGGGTCGGAGTCCCGACAGAGCGTAAGCGAGCGTCGGGATTGGATAGATTGTAAGGATTATGAAGGATAGTAATAAGTGCGCCCGTAGCTCAATTGGATAGAGCACCTGCCTTCTAAGCCGGTTGTTGGCCGTTCGATCCGGCCCGGGCGCGTATATTATATAGAAAGCATAAAAATGAAAAACAAAAAAATAATCAAGAAATTGTTCTTGGTGGCAGTGGCCATCGCTCTTATCTATGCTATCTTAAATGTGGCATTTTTATTCTTCGCCAAAAGAATAGCCGAAACCCAGATAGAGAAGAATCTGAAACTAAAGGCTTCGATACATAAGGTAACCATATCGTTCCCTCTTTTAATAGCTATGAGCGGGGTAGAGATTCAGGATTTGCTTAAAGCTGATTCTATTTCTTTTTCCCCAAGCATCTTGGGATTTTTGGCAGGAAAGATTGTCTTAAATGAGTTAAAGATGATCCGTCCGGAAATAACTATTGTTAAGAACCAAGACGGAAAGCTTAATCTGCCTGTGCTTGAGCAAAAAGGCAAACAGCCTCCTTTATTATTAGCCAGCCTTAAAATCAAGGATGGAAAGGTTATTTTTTTAGACAAAAAACTTGACCCGCAAGGGTACAGGGTAGCGGTAGGCAATATTAATGTTTCCGTCTCGAAGGTAGCATTTCCTCCGACATCCTTATTGACAAGATTTACGGCGTCAGCGGATTTATTAGGCGCCGATGATACCCCCGCGGGTAAAGCGCTTACTTCCGGCTGGATTGATTTTGGCCCTAAGAATATGGATGGAAAATTCGAATTAATAAATGTAGAAGCAACAACACTCGCGCCTTATTATCAAAAAATTATTTCAACAAAGAAACTGCTCTCAGCAAAGCTTAACTTTGACGCTGATTTGAAGGCGAAGGACAATGATTTAGTGGCAAAATGCCATACGGAATTTTCTAATGTCATTTATGACAAATCGTCGCAGGAAACCAAACAGACAGTTATCGATATACTCCCGAGCGTGATGAATATCTTTTCCGATGCGGCTGGTGCGATAACCTTTGATTTCAGTATCCATACCAAGCTTGATAAGCCAAGGGTAGATGTGGTAAACTTGAAGGGGAGTATAGGCCAGGCAGCGGTGGAGAATGTTTTCAATCAGTCTCCTGACCAGATGGAAGAAAAGGTAAAGGAAGTAGGCAAGGAATTTAAGGAGCTAGGAAAAAGCCTGAAAGATATATTTAAGAAAAAAGAAGAATAACAGCCATTTTATGGTGGGCGTAGCTCAATTGGTTAGAGCATCAGACTGTGGCTCTGAGGGTCGGGGGTTCAAGTCCCCTCGCCCACCCCAATTATTACCCTCATGCGAACCGAAGCTCAAGCGAGCCACAGGCGCGTGAGGGTTTTCCTTTGTCAATAAAAGGGGTCAGCCCTTAAATGTTGAATTTATCTTGATAATCTTCCTCCCAGGCCATGCAATACAGCCATGGCCCGTCCCCATTTTCCCGAAATATCCCATTTTCCCACTTGACAATATTACCACTATAGGGTATACTTTGAATGAAAAAGGAGGGAGTCATGAAGACACACAAATCTCGCAGCAAAACAAAAAAAGAAACAATTGAAATTCACGAAGAGTTTATTCCGTACCAGACCAAATCGCTTGATTCCAAATATCGGATTACGTTAGGCAATAGGCTTACTAGGTTGCTTGGCAAGCGGATAAAAACGGAGGCATACCAGATTTTTGTCGGTAAGAATGGGGATATTCTATTAAGGCCGTCAGTATCTATTCCCAGCAATGAGGCCTGGATATACCAAAATCCCGAGGTCATTGGGAGGCTCCGTAAAGGCCTCCAGGAAGCCGGGGAAGATAAAACCGAGCGCGTAGAAGATTTGGAATCCTTTCTGGAAAAACTATGAGGTTTTTCTTAAGTTTTACACCAATAGCCAAGGCTAACCTTAAAGAGTTAAAAGAGTCAGGTCATCTTGAGAAGCGCTTTAAGGCGGTATCCAAGGCCTTGAAGTTTTTACAGGAAGACCCGCGCCATCCTAGTTTGCAGACGCATGAGTTTACTTCGTTTAAGGGGCCTCGCGGTGAAAAAGTTTTTGAGGCTTATGCCGAGCAGGATACCCCGGCTGCGTATAGAATATTTTTCTTTTACGGTCAGCAGCGTGGAGAAATTGTCATTGTGGCAATTACGCCGCATCCGTAGAATGATTAAGTCCGGTTAAGAAGGGTTAAGTTTAATTAAGATTAGAGCAATAAATAAGAACAACATTATAAATAAATGGTCGCTGTCCCTATTTACCAGGCGCAGATTGCCAATGTTTTTGAGATTGACCGTTCTGTTGTAACTAAACATATTGGAAACGTTTTAAAATCGAAGGAAGTCAAAGAAAAAAGCAATGTGCAAAAAATGCACATTGAAAATTCCGATAAACCGGTTGCTTTTTATTCTTTGGACATAATTCTCGCGGTTGGTTATAGGGCGAATTCGGTAGAGTTTACCCCGGTCGGAATTTTAAGTTGACAATGCAGATATAGTGTACCATAATATAGTACAGTTGAACCATGCTATGGAACATTAACCTGTGGGGGGCGTATGCTAATACCAATACAAAGGAAGAAGATATTAGAAATTTTCATGAGTGATCCCGCGAAGGAGATTCACTTGCGAGAGATTTCTAGGTTTTCAAAAGTATCTTTAAACAATGTTAACAATACCCTACGACAGTTTGTGAAAGATGGTTTATTTAAACGGCGGGAAGTCTCGAACATGTCTTTTTTTAAGCCCAATCTCGATAATGAAGATTTATTGAAGCTTTTCGAATACCTTGAATTAAAAAGAAAAAAGGAATTCTACGGTAAAAATAAAAACATTGCACGCCTTTTAGAGAAATATACCACTAACGTCATAGATTTATCAAGAAGACAAATTCAACTTGTCGTGCTTTTTGGCTCCGTGGCTAGAAATGAATGGGTAAAGGGTAGCGATATAGACATATTAGCTGTCAGTTCTGATAAAGATAGCAATGCTATTACTATCTTGAACAAGGCTAAAATAGACGTAAGTCCTCTTTTGGAGATTCGTCCAATTGCTACGACGATAGAAAAATTTACGGATGGCCTTAGGAAAAAAACTGAATTTTATCATGAGTTGTGGAACGACAGAATTGTTTTATACAATGAATCATTATTTTGGAAACTGATTAAAGAGGAAAATAGATAGATGACAAAAGATATCGAAAAAATATTACATGGATGTTTCCATCCAAAGGAAGGCCGGCCAAATCTCCATAAGATACCGGTTAATGCAGAAAGGGCAGGCCAGCATATCGATAAAGCTCATAAAAACTTGCGGGCGATGAAGATAATGTTTGAGAATGATCTATTTGATTGGACAATTATCTGTGGATATTATGCTATGTATCATGCTGTCTTAGCGGCTTTATTTAAGATAGGTATTCGGGCTACGGCTCATTATTGCGCCATAGCGGCATTTAAAGAGTTTTATGTTAAGAGAGGTAAGGTTAGGCCTGAGTACATTACCTATATTAAGAGAGCAAAGCAACTCGAACAAAAATATGCCAATACGCTGGAAAAAGCACAAGAGGATAGGGTGGTAGATCAATACGGAATTGAAGTGCTTACCAATGATGATGCGGAATGGATATTAGAAGACGCAAAAGATTTTGTTCTTAAAATAGAGGAAGTGTTAGCAGAGTAAACATGAGCAACTTTGGCAAATATTCATTAGTCAAAAAAGCCGCGAAGATAGATTTGAATAGCGACAGTGGTTATGTCGAATTTTTAAAGATCGCAAAAGAAAACGGCCTCACAAAGGAACGTTTAGAATATTATACGAACGCTTATGAGGCTTCTGGCGAATCAGGATTACGCGCCCTATCGTATCGGAAGAGAATGCCCGAAGACATACGCGAAGCAGCACTGGGAAGAATTAATCACTATCTTTCTATTAGGGTTCCGTCCCATCTTACCTCAAAAATAGGGTTTCTTGTAAAAGCACACTATAATCGAATTACTATTGCGGAAAAGAGACCTCTTTTCGGAGATCCTTCCAGAACAAGCTGTTCGGAGTTTTGTCAAATGCGATATACGGATTTCGACAACCGTTGGCATCTTTACTGGAAAAGGAAGACCGGCAAATGGTGGCCATATGTTCCTAAGAAAACTGTTTATACAATAGATGATTGTCTGAGAGAAATAGACGAAGACGGGTGGGGATGTTTTTGGGGTTAGCATGGTGTTTATCATGAATGCCCGGCCAAAGTAGGGCGGACAACTCTATCTCTTAATTCCTCAAAGAGTTGCGTGATTTAAAGCCAAAAATGACCGGACAAAACGGACACATTTCGCGAGGAGATGCCTCTCTAAACCCAGAATATTCTTGATATATTGAGGTATTGCGCATATAATTAGGTTAATAAATTCAGAGAGGTTTCCCCTCGGCTCATGTGAGAGTGACCCCATTAATTACTATCTCATTCGCAATTGAGATAGTCCTTTAGCCCTGATTGCCATTCCTCAAGAAAAAGATTCACTTGCTGAGACCTTTAACATAGCCCATATAGGCAGAGAAAGCATGTTCTTCAAGCTTGGTGATTTATTCAGGCTGACTGATATGTCTTCTGAATCCTGGAAGCAATACATAGACTCAAGAGAAGAGGAAAAAGCCGTTGAAGCCATGAGAAGACATACCTTTACGGGCCGGCCTTTAGGGACAATCAAGTTTGTGAATAACTTAGAAGAGAAATTTGGTAGAAGACTGCTTGCCTTACCAAAAGGCAGACCAAGAGAGACACCCAAATAAATGGTCGCTGTCCCTATTTTCTTATTTTCTTTGAGCGCTCAAAGTTCGACTATAATAAGGAATACTGGCAGTCGGATTTAACCCCGGATTTATACGGCGGAACCCCGGACAATTTATGCAGTTGAGGAAATAATAAATTATGGGAACTACAACATTCTTTCTTAGACATAATGATTTGGGTAAGCCATTAAACAAAATGGGCAAGGAAGAATTAGAAAAACTCAATAATCTTTCGCCTTATGTTGAAACGCCTCATTATGCTGGTTGGCATGTACCCTTAGAACTTCATAATGGCAATGTATATGCTTTGGTGTTTTGGAAAGGCAAGTTAATGAAGATTGAGGAGTCCCCCAAGGTTCTAAGTAAAAAATATTACAGTAAATATCTCGGAAAAGAAGTTAACGAGTATGAATGGACTGTATTAAAAAAATATATGTTAGCGGAAATACAGAGGCCGGAGTCAATCAGCGATTTTGACACAAAAGGGCAGAGGAGTTGTTTCGAAAACCTTCCCCTGGAGCGCCTCTTGAGCCCCAATTTTTGCTTCTGGCCCGTTTTGTGTTTTCACTGCCCCCAAAATTTCCCCTACGATGCTCTTAAAACCACGATCTTCAGCCAACCCGCACGCTGATACCCCTGCTTTTTGCGAATGGTAATATCCAAGCCGTGCTTTTCTGGCACTCAGTAAATTTTCTTTCCGTTGTGTCCTGATTGTATTTCCTAATCCCGCATGCTCATCATTAGGCCGCACATACCCCAATGCCGAATGCGGATGGTCATTGTAGAGCCCATAGAATTTTTCTACCCAGTTTATAACATCTTGTACCGTTTCAAAATCATCCGGGCAGGCAGGATGGTACTTCATATATTTGATGAGCGCCTCTATCCAGGCATTATCATCTGGCGTATACGGCCGGGCAAACTCAAGCCGGATATCCCATTTGCCGATAAGGTGTGCTTTGGTCCGACTGCCTTTCATCTGTCCGCCGCGGTCGCTTAGCGCTGTCAGCTGTTTAGAGTCTATGCCTTCCTTCCAGAGTGCTTCATCCCAAATATCCATCACGTCCTGCTGTGTGAATGAAGTAACCCGCACTCCGTAATGGATAAATTTGCGCGAGCCTAAATCCAGTATCGCAATAACCACTACCCTCAGGCGGCTGGGAGTAAGGTAAAACTCCGTGGCATCGTAGCTGAATATCTTCTTCGGTTCGTTCATCAGTGAACGGATATCCGGTTTTACAGGGCGTTTCCTCATCGGTACAGTATACGGCGCCTGCAAGCAGTTGCGTATCAATACCCGTTGCACCGTGGATACACTGCAATGGAATTTACCCGCATCATGCCCATATACCATTAACCCCGCTGCTCGGAAGTCGCACAACCGCTCATCACTGCCCGCTTCGAATATCGCAGCTTCTTCCTTGGGCGTAATGCGATTCCACGCTGTCTTTACGACAGAAGGACGCATATGCTGCCAACGGTAGTAACGTCGGAAATTCAACCGTATTACTTCGCAGGCACTACGTATGCTCGTCATCTTTAAACTCCGTATAGTCTCCACCAATTCCTTTTGTGCCGGAACATCAATCTTCTTATACGACAATTCCCCCACTAATCCTAATCCAGACTTTTTTTTAAAAGCAGGTATTCTTCGCTCATCTGCGCTAAGGCTTTCTCCTTGGCTGATAGTTCTACTTTTAGCTTTTCATGCTCGGCATAGGGGACGTTGTGGGGCTTCTTCGATTGCCGGTTCTTCCCAAACTCCTTTAACGCCCCTTCTTCTACTTGCCGGCGTATCTTCGTCAATTCAGACGAGTATAGTCCATGCCGACGCAGTATTTCTCCCACAGGCGCATCTTTTATAGTCGTCTCCAGAAATATCCGCCACTTTTCCTGCGCTGTCAGCTTCTTCCAGCTCTTGCGTGCTTTTACGGCTTCTTCCGCTTGAGCTACTTGTTCTGTTCCCATTGTCTTTTTCTCCTCTCTGTGTCCTATTCTACCCCAGAGAAGCTTTCAACACAACTCCTACCCCTATCCCTGTGTCATTATCGCAGATTTTCCGCGAAAAGGCATTACAGATAAATCCAGAATACGCCAGTATATATTATAACCGAGCAGTAGCCTATTTTTTAATAAAGGAATATGATAAATCTTGGCAAGATATATATAAAGCGAAGGAATTAAAAGGAAATATAGATCCTGAATTTCTAAACGCTCTTGAGAGAGCTTCGGGGAGAAGAAAGTAGGGAAAACCGGGAACGTTCCCTAAGGTGCCAGGCTTAGTTGTTATATTCCGTCACTGCTGTCCGGTAAAAGTTTCAGAAGAACGTTAATTGCGGGTCATCCCGCGTGAGTCTGGGAATAACGGTTGCCGTAGCTTTTAACAGATCAATAATCGTACATCGGGCCAATAAGGTCTCTTGGATGACCCTGTGCAGGTAGAACAGAGAATGTTTGTAGTTAGTCTGAAATTTGATGAATGTCAGAAGCAGGTAATAGCACATGGCAACCCAGATTTGAGTTAAGACGGCGTTCTCAGAGGTACCCAAGAAGGTTTTAATCTTAAGATTCTGCTTGATCCATTTGAAGAAGATTTCAATTTGCCAGCATGCTTTATAGATTTGAGCAATAGTTAAGGCAGACAGACGCATATTGTTGGTCAGGAACACAAGTTCTTTGTCAGTTTCGGCATCATAGTAATGGATGAGGCGCAAGGGATGGGGATACTCTTGGCTTGAATAGAAGCCTTCAAGCGTAATGAGGTTATCCGAACGTACGCCTTTTTTATTGGCTTCGCCGTGCTGTCCGATAAAGCGGTAATTAAGGTTATCTTTGGCTCGTGTGACGAAGAAGGCTCCTCCGTCGTGAATCAGACGGTACCAGGCAAAATCTGTGTAGCCTTTATCCATACAGTAGATGCTGTTCGGAGTAATATTAAAAAATTGTTTAGCTACCCTGATTCCATGCTGTTTGGCATCCGTAATCCTTAAGAATTCAGGGATCATGCCGGCATGATTAAAGTCATAGTGTAGCTTGATTCCTCCTTTGGCGCGGCGAAACTTTGCCCAGGGAAAAACAGACAGGCATAAGTCAACGGTAGTCGCATCTATGCTGTGTAGGGGGTTTTTCAATCTGAACCGGTGTTTGGGCGTCACTTCTTGACAACGGGCTAACAATTTATAAAAGAGGCCCGCAAAGACTCTGTAGGTTCGTTTGCTGTTAGCATCAGACAAGGTTGAGCGTTTTATATCAGGAAGCCCCAAATGATACACGCGTGCGGGATTCGCTTCCATGCCCCGTTGGATATCTCGCAGGCTCTGCTTTCCTGAAGACTGGGCATACAGCATGGTGACAAGCTGATGCCAGGAATTGAAGCGTTTGACGTAACGGTCGCTGTCATGCTTTCTGACCAAGGTTTCGAATTGATGTCTGGGTAATAAGTTTAGCATTTCGTTTAAGACTGTGGTATAGTGGCTCATGGGAAATCCTCCTCGTGGGTTGGTCTTTTCGCAAAAGCCATTTTACCACGCAGGGTGTGATTCCCCTAATTTTTACCGGACACTGGTGATATTCCGTTATAAATCAGAAAGTTAGATTATGATTTTTCGAAAAGGATGGCCCTTTTGGGAACATCCCTGTCAGCAGAACTAAAGGAAATCATAGTTGGATAAAAGCATTAAAATTAAAACTTATGAATAATGACTCAGATTCCTGGGATTTTGTAGTATTTTGGGAATTTTTTAATCCTTTTGATGAAGAAGAGACTTTTAAATATCCTTATTGCGGAAGAGAGATAAAAAGAAATGAGAATGTAGAGGTAGATAAGGAGAGAAAAGTCTTTAAATGCCCAGATTGCGATGAAGAAATTGAAATTGAATAAAGCACTTAACCCCAATATTCTCAAAATCGGCTACGTAATTCTGATTAACACCTGCAAATTTACTATTGAAAGTTTACAACGAAAAGCTGGATACAGGTTCTAACTTTATCCAATACGCTCCACCAAGAATTTACATGATAACCCGTAAAGAATTCTTAAAAAAGGCATGTGTGGCTACTGGTATAGGGCTCGTAGGGTTTGATTGCGCGAGGCTTGCCCATGCCGTTTCCTCTTGGGAAGGCCATCCTGCCTTATACTGGAAGCCTTTAGAGAATAAGCTTATCCAGTGTCTTTTGTGCCCCAGGAAATGCCCTATTCCTGATAAAAAGAGGGGTTTTTGCGGGGTCAGGGAAAATAACGGTGGCTCCTTAACCACACTGGCCTACGCGGAGGCCGCGGCAGTCCATATTGACCCCATTGAAAAAAAACCGTTATTTCACTTCCTGCCCGGCACTACTGCCTTTTCCATAGCTACCGCGGGCTGTAACCTTAGGTGTAAATTCTGCCAGAATTGGGAAATTTCACAAAGTAAGCCTGAAGAGATTCAAGCCACGCATATCAGCCCCGCGGAAATTGTGGCCCAGGCAAAAGCGGCAGGCGCAAAGTCGGTTGCCTATACCTACACCGAGCCGACGGTATTCTATGAGTATATGCTTGACACTATTAAACTCGCCAGAGAAGCCGGCCTTAAGAATGTAATGCATTCCGCTGGTTCTATCAATGAAGAGCCCTTACGCAATCTCTGCAAATACCTTGATGGCGTCAATATTGATTTAAAAGCCTTTACCCAGGATTACTACAGCGATATCTGTATGGCTAATCTGGAGGATATTCTACGCACCTTGCGTATCATCAAAGAAGAAGGGCCGCATCTTGAGCTTACCAATTTAGTCCTGCCAGGGCTCAACGATTCTCCTGAAGTAATGAAAAAGATGTGCCAATGGATAAAAGAGTATTTGGGCGCTGATACCCCGCTTCATTTCTCGCGTTTCTGGCCGATGTATAAGTTAAACAATCTTTCTCCTACCCCTGTGGCAACGCTGGAAAGAGCGCAAAGCCTGGCAAAGCAGGAAGGGTTACGCTATGTCTATATCGGTAATGTCCCCGGCCATCAGGGAGAGACTACCTTTTGCCCGCGATGCGCGAAACCTCTTCTGGCGCGCATCGGCTATCAGGTCAGTGTTAATGATATCTCAGGCGGCCGCTGCAAATTTTGCAATGAAAAAATCGCAGGCGTCTGGAGTTAGAATAGCAATTGTTTTAGCCATCAGCTATCAGTTATCAGCCATCAGCTGTTTTTCTCAGGGCACAAAAGAGCCCAGCGTTGCCGGCCAATTTTATCCTCAAGATAAAAATACCCTTAGCCGTCAGATTGAGAGCTTCCTGGATAATGCTCATTCTGAACCTGTTTCGGGAAATATCTTCTGCCTTATTGTGCCCCATGCCGGATACGCGTTCTCCGGACAGGCCGCGGCCTTTGCTTATGCGCTGATCAAAGACAAACCGTATAAGACCGTGGTAGTCATTGGCCCGAGCCATCATTGGGGCATTAACGGTATTTCTGTCTATAGAGAAGGAACGTTTCGCACGCCTTTGGGAGATTTGGAGATAGACTCAGCATTCAGCCGGAAGCTCATCAACCCTGCCCAAGGCATTGACGCTATTCCCGCCGCATTTGAAAAAGAGCATTCGGTTGAGGTGCAGCTGCCTTTTTTACAGAGCGTGCTCAAAGATTTTAAGATTGTGCCGGTTCTTGTTGGCGATTGCAGCTTTCGTACTCTTGGCGCTTTCGCGGATAATCTTGCCGCAACGAGTAAGGAGAGAAGCGATGTGCTTGTCGTTGTTTCAACCGATCTCTGCCATAGTTATGACTATGAGGAGACCCAGCGTAGCGACAGGCTCACCTTGTCGTATTTAGAAAGGATGGATGCAGAGGACATCTATGATAACCTAAACAAAAGGACAATTCAGATGTGCGGAGGATTCCCTGCGGTGGCTGGGATCATTGCCGCTAAGCACTTAGGCGCAACCAACTACAGACTTTTACGGTATACTCATTCGGCAGAGGTTACCGGTAATAAGGCTAAAGGGGTATGGACAGTGGGCTATGCATCCGCTCTACTCTATACTCCTATACTTGAGAAAAATACGGTATATGATAATCAAGCCCTTACGCAGGGAAAGAAGGGGGGGACGATGCTTACGACACAGCAGAAAAAAAAGCTCTTAGATATTGCCCGCGCAACTATCGAGGCCTATGTAACAAGCGGAAAGCGCCTTACTTTTACTGAGGATGACCAGAAATTAAGAGAAACCAATGGGGCATTCGTGACACTCCATAGCCAGGGAGCGCTGCGGGGATGCATCGGTACCATTATTGGCCAGAAGCCGCTGTATGAAACTATCAGGGATATGGCAATAGAATCTTCAAGCGCTGATCCCCGTTTTCCCGCAGTTACCAAACTTGAGCTAAAGGATATTGATATTGAGATATCCGTATTATCGCCGTTACAGAAGATTGCCTCTATTGACGAATTTGTTTTAGGCACCCATGGGGTTTTAGTGCGCCAGGGTTTTCAGCAGGGAGTATTTTTACCCCAGGTAGCTGCTGAAACCGGCTGGACCAAGGAGGAGTTTCTCTCTAATCTATGCCTGCATAAAGCAGGGCTTTCGCCAAAGGCCTGGCAGGACCCTAAAACAGAGCTTTTTATTTTTAGCGCTGAGATTTTCTCAGAAAAAGAACTGCGCTAAGGCATTTGACCAGCGCTATCAAGGCGCAGGTTTTAAATATTCCTACAATAGGAATAGCCAGTAGTCCAACCCATAGGCTTCCTATCCCCGCTCCTACGACGTCTAACATATAAACGGTAGATGTTTTGAGCCTTGTGTAGAATATACCGAATTCAATACCAATAAGAAATCCTATGAGCAGGCTAATGAAAAAATAGGCAAGTTGTTGCTGTTTGAGGATACTGCAGGCCAAAAGCGCGGCAATCCCCAGAGAAAATTCAAGGAGTGATAACCATTTCCCCTCGCGGAGGGGTTTTTTACTGAGCCGCATAGCGAAGATGCTTCCTGCAGAAAGCCCTAACATAAAGCTTGCTACGATAGCGCCTAGGCGGTAATACAAAAAGCCGAAATTGATCTGAAAGATAAAGCTTATGATGACGGATAAGGCAATGCCGTAGGCGCCGCTGGTAAATACCGCAAGTTCTCTGGCGCGTTTACGAAAGAAAAAAGTAAAAAGCAGGATGAGGATAAGCCAGAAGGCGGTATTCATTCTCTCAGAGTAGTGCCAGAGGTATTTAAAATTCAGCCAGCTTTGCTTACTATAGATGCCCAGGTAATAGAAAAATCCGTAAGGCGAATAGTCGCGGTTTGTGCTTACAAGATGAAGCGTATTGTTAAGTTGTTGCTCCACATACCCTTTTCGCCATAGCCTCGCGGTAATATATTCAGGGGTAAAGTATTTGGTAACGATATTCCTTTCTTTAAACCGCGCGATGAGGCCTTGAGGGGAGTTTTTCTCAAGCGGCTGCCGCGAGCCGATGAGGATGAGGCGTTCTCCCGGGATAAGGGATAGCGCGGGAAATACTTCTTTGAATGTTTTGTATAACGAAGCGTTATAGCGTACTATCTGGCCGGTGAGAATGTCCTCTTTTGAGCTAAAGCTTATACTGCAGATGCCGTCATTATGGAGAACGCGCTTTATTTCCCTGAAAAATTCCAGGGTATAAAAACGGTTCTGCTGCAGGCTCCCCGGGTCTGCCGTGCTTACGATCACACAATCATAATGATTGGAAGTGGTTTTTATAAAGAATCGGGCATCACTGTGGTAGACATGGACTTTTGGATTATCGAAGCCTCGGCTATTTTCCTGGGATAGCGATCTCATGGCCTGGATAAGCTTTTCATCAGGCTCAACATAATCTATCGTTTCAATCGGATGCTGAAGCAATTGTCTCAGGAGCTCGTCTGAGGCTGTGCCGACAAGCAGGATTTTCTTAGGGGACAGATGCTGTAACAAAATCATATGCGCGAATTCTTCTAACGGCTCGGTATCTTCAGTCGTAAAAGCGAGCCTGCCGTTTTCATAAAGGCTGTAGTGTTGGTTGTCACGGGTAAGAGCAAGAGCCCCATACACCGACGTCAAGGAGGCCTCGAGTGTGTGTGGTTTATAGCGTAAGCCGCTGGTTGTGTGTTCAAAATACTTCAGTGCTCCGCCTGAGGCTGCCAAAAGCATGAAAATAAGTGCGAGGCTAAAAAGACGATGGAGCAGTTTGCTTTTTGGCTTTAGGAGTAAGCCGGCTACGATAAATGAACATGCGCAAAGCCAAAGGATTCCCGAGCTGCTTAGGTATTTAACCGCGATAAGGCTTAACAATCCTGCCAGAAATGCGCCAAGCGCTTCCCGGTAATAGGCCTTGAGGGGATTTTGCATCAGCGTACATAAGAAAATAAATGAGAGCCCCATACACATCGTTTGAGGAAGAATGGCAAGGCCTGAGATACTCAGGATAGCCAAAGGCTGAACGATTTCAAAAGGGCTTATCCCTAAGAATGGCTTGATGGCGCGGCATACCCATAAACTATAAAAACATAAGAAGGCGTTAAGTAACTGGAGGTGTTGGAGCAGGCGGATAAGGTTTTCGTGAGAAGAGAGGGCACTCGCCATCAACTTTTTTCCGCGCGGGAAAAAGTTGCTGAGAGCGCCTCCGATACCTAAGCCGCTCAACCAGCAAAAGAGGATAATGCTTAATGACAATTCATTACCTTGAAAGGTGATTTGCAATTCTCTCAAGATGACGAACTGCCAGATGATTGAGCATGCTCCTAAGATAATAACTGCAAAAGACATAGGGTATGGTTGTAGGGGCGCATGGAGTATATGGTATCACTGCTAGTGCTCGTATACTGCTCCCCGTTAAGTAAAAAGGTGTTTTTCTCCTCTTGGGGTTGACAATATCTTTTCTCTGCGATATAGTTATAGAGGTTGCCATTTCTTTAGGGACAATTCTATTATAAACAAAAAAAAAGATAATACCATTGTTAAATTATGCGCATTTATTGTCCTGATGAAATAATAAGGGAAGGTACTATTGTGATTTCCTCTAAGAAGGAAATTCGCCATATGGCAATGGTACTACGGCTTAAAAATGGAGATGTGGTGGAAGTTTTTGATGGAAAGTCGGCGGAATATAAATGTAAAATTAAGAGTTTATCCAAAGATAAGGCCGAGTTAGCAATCCTTGGGAGAAAACAATTCCTGTCTTCAAACGCTCTTCAGCTTACCTTGGCCTGCGCTATTCCCAAGAAAGCAAAGATGGATTTTATCGTGGAAAAAGCTACTGAGCTCGGGGTAGATACCATTATTCCTTTGCATACGCATCGGACAATTGTTGAGCTTTCTGGTGAAAGGGCTGAGCATCGCCTGCAACGGTGGCAGGCTATTGCAAAGGAAGCCTCACAACAATGCGGCAGGATAAAATTACCTATGGTAGAGGCGGTGGCGGAATTTAGCGATATTGTAAAAAGAATAAAAGAGTACGATATGGCGTTGATTCCTTATTTAGGAGCAGGGAATCAGCATATCAAAGATGTGGCCTTTAAGAAGGGGAGGAAATCGATCCTGGTTTTTATAGGCCCTGAAGGCGACTTTAGCGAGGAAGAAATAGCCCTTGCCAAAGAAAACGGCTGTCATGGGATTTCTTTGGGTGAGCTGACGCTTAAGGTTGATACCGCGGCAATTGCGGTGGTTGCATTTTTAAAGTTTTCATATTATCAGGCGCGAGAGTTCAGGTGAGGTTAAAAGAAAAAACTTCCTGAGTGGCTAGCCTGAAACGTTATCATTGTGCTTATGGAGGTAGTAACCAAGCGTATCACTATGAAGACATTTGAAGTAAGGACGTTAGGCTGTAAAGTAAATCAGTATGAGAGTCAGGCATTGCGGGAACGCCTCCTGCGTTTAGGGCTGAAGGAGTCCCGGGGAGAGATTGCGGATGTTTATGTGATAAACACCTGCTCGGTAACCCATAGGGCGGACAAGGAATCTCGTGATGCCATTCGCAAATTAAATTGTGTTAATCCCAAGGCGCAAATATTTGTTACCGGTTGTTCCGCGGAAAACGCCCCGGAGAAATTAAAATCACTTGGCGGGGTTACGCGTATCGTGGGGAATATTCAGAAGGATAACCTGCCGCAGTTTATCGTATCCAGCAGCGAAGGGATATCTGGTGGGCGATTGGGCATCAGCGGATTTGCTGGGCATACCAGGGCATTCTTGAAGATCCAGGACGGCTGTAATAACGGATGTTCGTATTGTATTATTCCTACATTGCGCGGTAGCTCTCACAGCAGGAAGTTAGCGGAGATTATACAAGAGGCGCGGGATTTAGCCGCAAACGGTTATAAGGAGATCGTGCTCTGCGGGATATGTGTCGGTGCCTATGGAAAAGATATCGCCCTTAGCGCGGGGTTGGTAAAGGTCATCGGGGAATTAGAAAAAATCGAGGGTTTGAGGCGTATCCGGCTGAGTTCTATTGAGGCAACGGATGTAACTCCTGAGCTTATAGAGGCATTTGCTCATTCTAAGAAGCTTTGTTCCCACCTGCATATTCCCTTTCAAAGCGGGGATGATAAAATATTACGATTGATGAACCGTCCAATGAGCTCTGACGGTTATCGGAAGTTAATCCTTTCTTTGCGCGGGATTATGCCGCAGATAGGGATTACTACTGATATGATGGTGGGATTTCCCGGTGAGGATGAAAAAAGTTTCGCCGCGACGGTTCAGTTTTTGAAGGAAATCCATCCCTCAAGGATGCATGTTTTTTCTTTTAGCCCCCGTAAAAATACCTTGGCATTTCGGCTCGGCTCGACAGTGAATCCCTTTATCAAAAAAGAGAGGGCGCGGCATTTGAAGTCTTTAGCCAAAGACTTTTTACTTGATTTTTCACGGGCACAGCTGGGAAGAACTATGGAGGTTTTAGTTGAAGCAAGCCCTTATAGAGATACTGGCTTATATAAAGGCTATAGCAGTAATTATGTAAAAGTATTTATTAGAAGCGCAGAACCTGTTATAAATAAAGTAGTTACGTTAGAGGCAGTAAAAGTTTATGCTGATGGAATCCTTGCTGGAATGTCCCGAGAAAGCGCTTTCCTTGACACAACTTAGGTTATATGTTATACTTAAGAACGAAGTGGCCTGCCATTTTAAAGCATTTTAGCCTTAGATTATTCGTCAGGATTATAATAGGAGATGCCCTCTAGTGGGGTTTAAACAAGGGGAGGTCGTATGGCCATCCAGGAAACATTGGCTAAGTTTAATTGGATTGATTTATTGGCGCTTCTTTTATTGTTAAGAACCTGTTCGGTAGGTTTAAGAAGCGGACTGATTATAGGCTTGTTTAAGATAGTCGGCTGGATAGTATCGCTTTTAGTTTCTCTGCATTATTTTTCCGAAGCCGGCAGGTATCTGGTGCGCCTTATTCCTCCGTTTGGAGCTGATTTTTCAAATTTCGCCTGCTATATTATTTTGTCTATGTTAGCCTATATTGCTATAGCGTTCTTTAGGCAGGCAATTTTGCGCTTGGTCAAACCTGAGGCTACCAGCGCTGTGGATCGGTGGGGAGGATTATTTTTGGGATTTTTTGTCGGAATTATGCTCTTGAGTGCTGTATTTATCGGTTTCCATTTATCCGGTATTACCTATGTAAAGGAAAGCCTGAAGCGCTCAGGTACGGGTACCGCGATAGCCTATACCAACGTTAAGGCCTATGAAGGTATTGTTAACGGTATTGTCTCCAAATTTAGCCCGGACACAACAGTAAACCAGGATATCTATTCCGCGTTTGAATCCCCGGCGCTTGAGGAATAAGCATGACATTAAAGAAATTATATGAGTTGATTGTTAAGCTTGGTATCAGCAGGGATCCCCGTGGCGTAGCCATGCGTGAATATTTTTCTGCTATCAGGAAAGAGTACCGCGGCCTGCGGGGGGTTGAACGGCGTTATTTTGATCGAGAGGCATTGACAAATCCGTTTTCCGATACCAGGATACTCTATGGCGATAGAGAGCATCGGGTAAAGAAAATCCTCGTCGGTATTGATATTGAGGCTCCGGAGATTTTACTCGCGGATAAAATCAGGGAAAAGGACGGCCTTGACTTAGTGATTGCGCATCATCCGGAAGGCATAGCCTACGCGGGTTTAGCGGAGGTAATGCGGGTGCATAATTTTATTCTGCAAAAATTAGGCTTGCATAAAGAGGTTGTTGATGATTTTGTCAAGGAGCGTAGTAATGAGGTTGCGCGGCGGATATCTTCTGCCAACCATTCTCGGGCAGTGGATGCCGCACGGCTTTTAAATATTCCCTTTTTATGCTGCCATACGCCTTCGGATAATTTTGTCGCGGGGTATCTCCAGGCATTGCTTGATAAAAGTAAGCCTAAAAAAGTAGGCGATATTATGAATATCCTCTATAAAATTCCGGAGTATACAGGGGCGCTTATCAGGAAGGCCGGGCCAAAGATTGTTTTGGGTAAGGCTGGAAAGAAGGCAGGAAAAGTTTTTGTAGATATGACCGGCGGCACTGAGGGGCCGAAGGAACTTTTTGCCAGGCTTTCACAGGCAGGAGTGGGGACTTTGGTATGCATGCATCTTTCCGAAGAGCATTTTGCCAAGGTAAAGCCGGAACATATCAATGTGGTGATAGCAGGCCATATGGCCTCCGATAACTTAGGGCTGAATTTACTTTTTGATAAAATCGAGTCTGTGGAAAAGCTGGATATTGAATGTTGCTCCGGGTTTGAAAGAATACGGCGCTAAGCCTTGATTCTAGAGAAAGAAAGTTTTTTTAAAAGCGCCAAGGGGGGTTAATCACCCTATGCCGTTTTAGGTCCTTACAGCATGTTTCCAAAGAGCGCGCCGTATCTTTGAGTATCCATTGTGATAACCAGAAAAAACAACAGTTTTAAAAATTAGCATGGCATTGATTCCCGAGAGCACTATTGAAGAAATCCTCTCGCGTATAGATATTATCGAGTTGATTTCAAGCTGTATCCCCTTAAAGCGTATAGGTAAAAGCTATAAGGCGCTGTGTCCTTTCCATAGCGAAAAAACCCCTTCTTTTGTAGTAAGCCAGGACCGTCAGATTTTTCATTGTTTTGGTTGTTCAGCGGGTGGCAACGCGATAGGGTTTTTAATGCAGTATGAGCGCCTGCAATTCCCCGAGGCGGTTGAGGCTTTGGCTAAAAAGGCGGGAGTCATCCTGCCGCAGGCTTCTTCGAGCGCTCAGGAAACGCGCAATCGCGCGGTAACGCCGCAACTCTACGCAGTCAATGAACTAGCGGCTCAATTTTATAGTAAGTATCTTTGTTCTCCGGAAGGAAAAACAGCGCTTGCCTACCTTAAAAAAAGAGGTATCGGTTCGGAGTTGATTACAAGCTTTAAGATAGGCTATGCCCCCAGCCGATGGGATGGCTTGCTTACCTATGCAAGAGATAAAAATTATTCCTTAGGGCTTATTGAAAAGGCGGGTTTGGTTATTCCCAAGGATGGAGGGGGATACTATGACCGTTTTCGGGGCAGGCTTATGATTCCTATCGTTGATGCGAAAGATAGGGTCGTTGCCTTTGGGGCACGGGTTTTAGATCAGTCGTTTCCAAAATACATCAATTCCCCTGAAACCGCTGTCTATACCAAAGGTAAAATTCTCTTCGGATTAATAACCGCGGCCCAGGAAATACGCGCGCAGGATACGGTGATCATTGTTGAGGGTTATTTCGACCTTATGATGCCTTACCAGGCAGGCATAAAGAATATCGTTGCCTCCTGCGGCACAGCGTTGACACTAGAGCAGATACGGCTCCTGAAGCGCTATACCCATAATGTCATTATGATTTACGATTCGGATAATGCCGGGCAGATGGCAACGATGCGCAGTTTACATACCTTAGTCCACGAGGGGATGGATGTGAAGGTAGTGTGCCTTCCTCAAGGCTATGACCCCGATGCGTATATGCGCCATTTCGGCCCTGAGAAGTTTCGGGCGTTGGTAGCTCAGGCAAAAGATATCTTTGATTATGCCATTGATATGCTAAAAATAAAATACAACCCTTGCGAGGTAAGCGGTAAGGTGAAAATAGCATCTGAAATGCTTGTACTCATCGGCAGTTTTGATAATACAGTTATTGTATCCGCGTACATAAAGAAATTAGCGCAAGAGTTAACCCTTGATGAACATTCTCTTTTAGTAGAGTTTAAGAAAATAAAGCATGCCGCGCTCTCGCCTATGCATGAGAAAAAAACGCCCGTTTCCGTGAAACCGTTTTTAGCTTCGTTAGCGTCGGAGCGTTTGTTGGTGAAATTAATGTTGGAGGAGCAGGAGCTTATCGAGAATCTAAAAGGAAAAATTACTCCCGCGGATTTCCGGGACAGCCATTTAAGCCGGATAGTCGAGAGGATGTTTGATTTATTCTGTCAAGGAAAGAAAATCGACGCGAAAAGCTTAGTCAATGATTTCTCGGACTCCTCTCTTTCTGCTGTGATCTGTGAGCTTGCCGCAGGTGACGGCCCCCAGTCGCCAGACCGCGGAAAGGCTATGAATGACTGTATTAAACGGATGAAGGAAGACACGCGCAAACTAAAACAGCAGGAGATCTGCGAAAAGATGAAATTGGCTGAAGTGCAAAAAGATGAGCATAGGCTAAAAGAGCTATTGGAAGAATTTCAGTGTTTGTCTAAAAAGGGAGGATAACGTTGGCTAAGGTGAATGTCAAGAGAGATTTAAAAAAGATTATTAGCTTGGGAAAGCAAAAGGGTTTTCTGACGTACGACGAACTCAATGACCTGCTTCCCGAAGATATTTCTTCTACCGAAGAGATTGACCAAATTTTTGAGCTTTTAGGCAGTGAGGACATCCGCATTATTAATCCTCTTGACCAGAAGGGGAAAGAGGCTGAAGAGCCGGAAGAGCAGGTAAAGGAGCTCTTGGATGAAAAGCTTATTCTTGAGAGCAGGTTTGTTCCACTCGACGATCCGGTAAAAATGTACCTCAAGCAGATGGGCTCTATCGCTCTTTTAACCCGGGAAGAGGAAATCACCCTGGCAAAAAAAATAGAAGCGACGGAAGTAGAGCTGTGCGAGGCGGTGTATTCCACGGCATATGCCAGGGCTGAAGTTTTAAAGGTTGTAAATAGTTTATTCCATAAGGAGGCTAATCTAGAAGATATCCTTAAGGAGGAAATTAAAGTAAAAAAAGAGTCAATCATGCGGCGTTTTTCGCGCCTGGCGCATCGGCTAAGGCATTCACGGATGCAATCGAATAATGTAAAGCTGCTTATGTCATTCGGTTTTACCACCTCTATTGTTGAGGACACCGCGAAGAACTTTATGGCTATGCTAAAAGAGCTTGATGAGGCAACCCGCAGGCTTGAGCAGTCTCCAAAGAAATCACCTAAGATACCGGACTATAGGGCCAAGAGAAGGGAGCTGTTAAAGCTCTTAGGCAGCCAGTCGCCAGAGACACTCAAGGAAAGTAGTAAAATAATAAGGATGCGGCTTTTCAGGTTCAATAAGGCAAAGAAAAAACTAGTTGAGGCAAATCTGAGGCTAGTAGTAAGTATTGCCAAGAAATATACCAATCGGGGGATGTCCTTTCTGGATTTGATTCAGGAGGGTAACATCGGGCTTATGCGCGCGGTTGAGAAGTTTGAATATAAGCGCGGGTATAAATTTTCAACCTATGCCACCTGGTGGATCCGCCAGGCGATTACCCGCTCCATAGCTGACCAGGCACGCACTATCCGCATCCCTGTGCATATGACAGAGGTAATCAACAAAATTTTACGGGTGAGCAGGATTTTTGTCCAGGAATATGGGCGCGACCCACAGTCTGAAGAGATAGCCAAAGAGATGAGAATATCCCAGGATAAAGTAAAAGCGATCTTAAAGATTGCGCAGGAGCCGATTTCTTTGCAAACACCGATTGGCGATGAAGGTGATACCCATTTCGGAGACTTTATTGAAGATAAAAAGGCTATTTCTCCCGCTAATGCCACGGTGTATTCAATGCTCAAAGATAATATGAGCGAGGCTTTAGCGACGCTGACCGAAAGGGAAAGGAGAATATTGCTCTTACGTTTTGGCCTTCAGGATGGAACTGCCCGTACCCTGGAAGAGGTGGGTAAGGTTTTTAGGGTAACCCGCGAGAGGGTACGCCAGATTGAAGCCAAGGCGTTAAAGAAACTGAGGCACCCTACACGCAGCAGGAAACTGCGCACATTTCTTGATATGGCTATTGCAAGCGAGAGAGAGTATTAATAATTAGGGACAGACACTATTTATTAAAAATGGCGCGTCTAATATGGAAATAAATAGTGTCTGTCCCTAATTAAGCGCGGGAGTAGTTCAGTGGTAGAACAATAGCCTTCCAAGCTATATATGGGGGTTCGATTCCCCTCTCCCGCTTTTAAAAAATGAGATTCCTTACCGAACATCTTTGGTTTAACACCTCCACCAAGCGCGCCTATATAAATATTACCCCTCAGATTGAAGAATTAGTAAGAAAAAGCCAAGTCAAAGAAGGGCTATGTTTAGTCAATGCCATGCATATTACCGCAAGTGTCTTCATTAACGATGATGAAGATGGCTTGCTGAAAGATTTTGAAAAGTGGCTGGAACGCTTAGCCGCGCATGAGCCGGTTTCGGCGTACAGCCATAATCTTACCGGCGAAGATAACGCTGATGCCCATTTAAAGAGGCAGATAATGGGCAGAGAAGTAGTGGTTGCTATTACCAACAGGAAGCTTGATTTTGGCCCGTGGGAACAGATTTTTTACGGAGAGTTTGATGGTATGCGTAAGAAAAGGGTAATGGTTAAGATTATTGGGGAATAACAATATAGCAATATAGTACTATGTTAAAAGCGGATATCAGGGAATCAGGATATTAGGCTTTGGGAATCAGGAGATCAGGAAAGTGGGATTTGTTTTTGTCCCTAATATCCTGATGCCCTGATTGCCAAATCCTGATACCCAGATTACCTCATTCCCGTATTACACATATTGTAGTTACTGCTGAAAAACCTTTATTTTGCACGAATAGGCACAAATTACACACAAATACACACGAATTAATTCGTCGCTGTATTCGTGATGATTAGTGTGTAATTCGTGGGAATTCGTGTTTAAAAGACGCTTTTTCAGTGATAACTATTGTAAGAAGGGGGGATGCTATGGCAGAGGAATTCCTAAAACCGGTGTATCTGGAAGCGTTTGATCTTGATGACGCATGGTTTCAGTGCCTTAGTGCGATTATCGAAAATGGCCACATTTACTCTATTGACCGCGGCAGTTATCAGGGGCAGCGCCGCCTGGAGTTTGATTTTGTTACGGTGAGGGTAAAAAAACCGTCGCATCAGATTATTCCTGTTATTCCCGAGGGGATGTCTATTCCCTCGCCCACGGATATGGAGTATGTGCAAGGGTATTTAAGTTACCTGCTTACCGGAACTAAGACGAATACGGAAGATTATACCTATGGAGAGCGTTTGGTTGACGCGAAAGCCCGTGTGCGTAACGGCGATTTAGTCAAAGAAATGCCGCTTGAAGTAAACCAGATAGAAGAAGTTATCAGGATGTATAAAACCCAGGGTTTTGGCACGAACCAGGCAACGATGGAAATCGGTATGCCTTCGGATATAAAGCTTGAAGACCCGCCTTGCCTAAGAATTATTGATACGCGCATCCGTTACGGGAAACTGCATTTTATACTTTACTTTCGTTCCTGGGATTTGTGGGGAGGGTTTCCTTCTAATTTGGGAGGGCTGCAGTTAGTTAAGCAGTATATGGCTTCAGAGATAGGTGTGGAAGACGGTGAGATTATTGCCTGCAGCAAGGGGCTGCATTTGTATGAGTATTCCTGGGAATTAGCCCAGATGCGTACGAAGAAAGTTATTAAAACAAACCCTACAAAGAGTAATCCCTTCGTAACTTCTTCCCGGTCGTGTTGATATGACAAACGAAGCCTGTATCTTTGGGTGAGGTTACCTACTCAGGATGAAATCTGCCATAGGGTAGCTTCGAGCTACGCTTGAGCATAGTGCTACACTCTCGCGCGGTAATGAGCGCGAACGTGTAGCATTTTTTTCGAAACGAAGATATTGACAGTGAAGAGTTTCTTAGCTATTATAGATTGTTTCATTATATATACTATGGAGAGCGATGCAAAAGGTTACAATTCTTGGGGATGGAGGCTGGGGGACGACACTTGCTATCCTGTTAGCCCATAAGGGTTTTCAGGTATGTCTTTGGGGAGCATTTGAGGAAAATATTAACCGTATACATAAGCGGGGGGTTAATGATAAATTCCTCCCGGGTATTCGCGTTCCTTCCTCAATAAAGCTTACTTCGGACTTATCAGCAGCCATTAGTGACGCGCAGGTAATTATTCTTGCTGTGCCTTCGCAATTTATCCGTCAGGTAGTAAGGCGTATCGCGCCCTTGAAGAAGGCGGGAGTACCTTTGGTAAGCGTGATTAAGGGGATTGAAACCAAAACGCTTCGGCGTATGTCTGAGGTTATTTATCAAGAATTAGGCAGGCGCCTGAAACTGGCAGTACTTTCAGGCCCGACGATTGCCCTAGAAGTCGCTCAGGGTATTCCTACTACCGCGGTAGTAGCTGCTACGGACAAATCTCTGGCTCAGGCACTACAGCATATGTTTATCACCGATAGATTCAGGGTGTATACGAATTCAGATGTTATAGGGGTAGAATTAGGCGGGAGCCTTAAAAATATCATTGCTATCGCTTGCGGGATATCCGATGGCTTAGGCTTTGGCACGAATACGAAAGCAGCGCTTTTGGCGAGGGGATTGGCAGAAATGAGCCGTTTGGGTATAGTGATGGGGGCTAAAAAAGAAACCTTTAGCGGAATAAGCGGCTTGGGTGATTTAGTGACTACCTGTATAAGCTTGCAGAGCCGTAATAGATTTGTCGGTGAGCAAATCGGGAAAGGTAAAAAACTAAAGGATATTTTATCGCATATGAATATGGTGGCAGAAGGCGTGCCTACCGCGAAAGCCGGGTATCTCTTGAGCAGAAAATACAAAGTCGCGATGCCCATTACCGAACAGGTCTACAATGTCCTCTATAAAAACAAGAACCCGCTTAAGGCGGTAAATGATTTGATGAGGCGGGAGAAGAAGGCGGAGATTAGTTAAGGTGCAGTATGTCTATGTGTTACAAAGTTTGAAAGATGGTAATTTTTACACTGGGTATACAGGCGATTTAAAACGCCGAATAGAAGAACATAACAGCGGTTTGCAAGTTTCAACTAAAGCCAGAATGCCTTTTAAGCTTGTTTATTATGAATGGTGTATATCAAAAGAGGACGCGATTAATAGAGAGAAATATTTAAAAAGTGGCAGAGGTAAGGCGTATCTAAAAGAAAGAATCAGGCATTATTTACAGGAGTTTGACGGAGTGCTCCTCGAACAAAACCTGTAATTAGAATAGCGTAGGTACAGGAAAGATGATGAGGGGGCGTGCCCCGTACAAAACCTGTAATTTACAGAGCAAAGTTTTGTTCGGGGCGTGCCCCGAACAAATTTTCTGTATAGGATGTTGATATAAATTAAATTTTATAAAATAGATACCTGGGTATAGTAATTGACTATGGGGGGGCGTGCCCCGTACAAAATTGCTATACTTAGATATAACAATTTTGTACGGGGCGTGGCTCAGTTTGGCTAGAGCGCTTGAATGGGGTTCAAGAGGTCGACGGTTCAAGTCCGTCCGCCCCGACTACACTCTTTTAACGTTTACCCTATTACACCGTTAAATTAATTATTATTGGTTAACGGTGTAATAAAGGGGGTGTGGGGGAGACCGTCACCCACGATTGGGGAGTGCTCAGCGATCCGCCGTAGGCGGAGAGCGCCGAAGGGGGGCTTGCTCCCCTAGCGGAAGTGCGGAGGCAAATTCCGCTTACCCATAAGAATTAATTTGACGGAGCGCTATGGCAGATAAAATTGATAAAAAATTGATCGTCGTAGGTGATCGGGTGCTGATTATCCCTGATGACGGCCAGAATCGCACCGATACAGGGTTATATCTACCGCAAGGAGTAAAAGAGAAGGAAAAGGTACAGAGTGGGACTATTGTCAAGATTGGCCCTGGGTATCCTGTGGTTGACCCTTCGGCGCTCGAGGTAGAGCCATGGCAGGCGCCAAAGGTAGAGAATAGGTATTTCCCGCTTTTGGCAAAGGAAGGCGATTATTGTATTTTCTTAAGAAACGCCGGAGTAGAGATAGAATATGAGGGGAAAAAATATATCGTGGCTCCCCATTCCGCAATCCTTGTGCTTTTAAGAAATACGTTAGAATAGTTTTTTGTAATTGTAAGATAAATTGAGGCCAGCGCCATGGGTAGCCAAAAGCACCTTGGTAAAGAGATTGCGAAGCTAATGATAATTAATGTAAGCAAGAGCTAAAAAACATCCAGCTCTTCGGCAAAAGGGAGGACACGTATGACAGTCTATACAGGGCCTGAGCGGAGGAAAAAACCTCGGATCGCGGGTAAATTTGTGGTTTCTTACCGTGTAAAAGTTGAGGTCAATAACTATGATATTTCTCAGACACGTAATTTAAGCCTCGGGGGAATGTTACTTACCACCAATAGATTTTTTTCTCGAGGGACGGTTCTTGCCATTGATATCCGCCTGCCGTTTTTTATCGACGCGATAAAGCTTACGGGAATGGTAATAGAATCAAAGGAAGTGGTGAAAGACCTGATTTATGATACCCGTATCCAGTTCCTGGAAATAGACCCAAGGGCTGAAAGCATTGTGAATGATACGGTAGGATATTATTTAAGAACACAAAAATAAATAAGGATACCTATGATGGACAAAATTAATATCGGGGTGATCGGCTTTGGTACCGTCGGAAGCGGAGTTATCCGCGCCTTACTGGCAAAACCACACTTTTTTGAGAAGAAAACAGGCGCACGGCTGGTAGTAAAAACTATTTGCGACAAAGATATCCGAACCAAGCGTGAGGTGAGTGTCGAAAAGAGTATCCTGACGACTGATGTCAACAGTATTCTACATGACGCTGACGTGTCTATTGTTGTTGAGCTTATCGGGGGGATACATCCGGCGAAAGAATTTATTTTAGAAGCATTGAGGCGCGGAAAGCATGTGGTTACCGCCAATAAAGCGCTCTTGGCAGAATGCGGGGAAGAAATTTTTCAGGCGGCGAAAAAAGCAAATGTGGATTTATATTTTGAGGCATCGGTGGGCGGAGGTATCCCAATTATTAAGGCGCTCAGGGAATCATTAGGAGGGAATCATATTGATACCCTCTTGGGGATTGTGAATGGAACATCGAATTATATCTTGACGTCTATGGATGAAGAGGGTTTGAGTTTTAATCAGGCGCTCATAGAAGCAAAAAAGAAAGGCTACGCGGAGAAGAATCCTGCCTTGGATATTAAGGGCATTGATTCGGCGCACAAACTGGCCATCTTGTCTTTACTGAGCTTTGGTAAAAGCATTGCCAGCAACGCGATCTATGTCGAAGGCATAGAAGATATTTCTTTGAGCGATATTCGTTATGCCCAGGATTTTGGCTATGTGATAAAACTTTTGGCAATCGCGAAAAATATCAACGGCCAGTTAGAGGCACGGGTTCATCCCACGCTTTTATCCAAGGAACATCTGCTTTCTAATGTCAAGGGTGTCTATAACGCGATTTATGTGCACGGGGATTTGGCGGGAGGCACATTGTTTTATGGCCGCGGCGCAGGCAGTAAGCCCGCGGCAAGTTCAGTCTTAGGTGATATTATAGATGTGGCGCGAAACATAAAACATAATTCCGTAAACCGGGTGCCTATCTATGTAGAAGATAAGACGATTAAGAAAGTCCGGGATATAGATGATATAGAAACCAGGTATTATCTGAGGCTCTCGGTTATCGATAAGCCCGGCGGGTTAGGAAAAATTGCCGCGATTTTAGGCCGGCACGGCATTTCTATTGCCTCAGTAGCGCAAAAAGAAAGAAAACAAGCAAAGATTGTCCCTGTTGTTATGATGACTCATGACGCAAAGGAAAGAAATATGCGTTTGGCGTTAGAGGAAATCAGCAGGCTTGGCGGGATTAAGAAAAAAACTATAGCTATACGGGTTGAACGGTAATGGGCTATCGAGGCTTAATCGAGACATTTAGGAGATTCCTGCCTGTTACTGAAAAAACGCCCGTGGTTAGCCTCTTGGAAGGCAATACGCCCTTAATGCCTTCAGGCTATCTAAACAGCATTGTGGGAACTGGCTTTGAGGTGTATTTTAAGTTTGAAGGGTTAAATCCTACCGGCTCATTTAAGGACCGAGGGATGACCCTGGCGGTTTCCAAAGCCAAAGAAGCAGGCGCGAAGATTATTATGTGCGCCTCAACAGGAAATACCTCTGCTTCAGCTGCTGCCTATGCCGCTAAAGCCGGGCTTGGCTGTGTGGTGTTGATTCCTGAGGGAGCTATTGCCTTGGGTAAGCTTGCCCAGGCGCTTATTCATGGAGCGAAGGTTTTGGCGCTCCAAGGAAATTTTGACGAAGCCTTAAGCATTGTTAAAGAAATTACTGCCCGGTATCCCATTGTCTTGGTCAATTCTTTAAATCCTCATCGTTTAGAAGGGCAAAAGACCGCTGCCTTTGAGATTTGTGATACGTTAGAAGGCGCGCCTGATTACCAATGTATTCCTGTCGGTAACGCGGGAAATATCACTGCCTACTGGAAAGGTTACCAGGAATACAAAAAACAAGGCTTGGTTTCGTCACTGCCGAAATTATTAGGATTCCAGGCCGCGGGAGCCGCTCCTATCGTTAATGGCCGTCCCATAAAAAAGCCAAAAACCATTGCTACGGCAATCAGAATCGGTAATCCTGCAAGCTGGAAGCAGGCAGAGGCTGCCCGCGATGAATCCGGAGGGTTGATTGATTCTGTAACGGACAAAGAGATTGTTGATGCGTATAAACTTTTAGCATCAAAAGAGGGTATTTTTGTTGAGCCCGCGTCAGCCGCGTCAGTTGCCGGTTTACTGAAGTTGGCAAGAAAAGGATATTTTCACCGCACATCACAAATCACAAATCGCAAATTGAAAATTGTTTGTATTTTGACCGGCCACGGCCTGAAAGACCCTGACCGGGCAATTAAAATAGTCCATAAGCCAAAGATTATAAAGGCAGATTTAAAGGCTGTGTTACGGGAGATTGGGTATTAGCAGCTGTCAGCTTTCGGCTGTCAGCTATCAGCTTTGAGCTGAAAGCCGGATGCTGATAGCTGAAGGCTGAAAAAATGAATTTAAGAAATAAGCGAATTTTGATTACTGCCGGGCCTACGTGGGTTGCTATAGACAGCATGCGGATAATTTCTAATAGCGCAACCGGTACGACCGGCATTTTGTTAGCCCGTGATTTAGCCCGTAAGGGTGCTAAAGTAACGCTTGTTTTGGGCCCTGTCTGCGGTGGCAGCGGGTATCAGTTGCCTAACATTAGGATAGTGAGGTTTAGTTTTTTTCATGAATTAAAACATGCCCTTATCCAAGAGTTACGTTGGCAAGCCTATGATGTGGTTATCCATTCTGCCGCGGTTTCAGATTTCGCGCCAGCCCACCATATCAGGGGAAAATTAAAATCCGATAGGCCGCATACTTTAAGGCTTAAGGTGCTGCCAAAACTTATTGCTACGATACAAAGGGTTTCTCCTCAATCGGCCTTGGTAATATTTAAATTGGAATCGGGGATATCTGACCTTGAACTCATACGGCGCGCGAGAAGGGCACTCTCAGATCAAGGCGCGGATATCATTGTGGCAAATAAAATAAAGCCAAAGTATCGGGCTTACCTGCTTGATAAAGAAAAAATATACGCGAAGGTTGATGCTAAAGAAACGTTAGTCAAGTCTCTTATTACTCTCATAGGTGATATATGGAATTAACGCAGGTAAACGCGGCTTTTAGGAAAGTGCTCCAGGATTTTACCGTATTGCTTAGAGTGAAGCTTCCGGAAAATTTAAAGGTAGTCATGCTCTATGGGAGCGCGGTAGGTGGTGATTATTCAAAGAAACATTCGGATATTAATATTTTGTTGATTGTTGAGCAGCTTGATACAGCGACGCTTAAAAGTATTGGTATTCTTAAACGACGGCGCGGCTTTGGCGCCATTGCGCCATTGGTATTATCTAAAAAAGATATGGAAACATCAGTCGATACCTTCCCGATAGAGTTTTTAGATATAAAAGAAAACCATATTCTTATATGGGGAGAAGATTATAGTAAAGATTTGGTTATTAATCTTACGCACTTAAGGCATCAGTGCGAAGTGGAACTCAAATCAAAGCTCATTCAGGCGCAGCAGGCCTATAGCGCGGCATGTACTGATAAACGCGCGCTTGAAAACTTTTTGGTTAAAAATTTACCGGCCTTTATTATTGTTTTTAAGAATATTTTGCGCCTTAAGGGGATTTCGGAAGACGCGAAGGATAAAATTCTTGAACGGATTGCTCTTGAGTTTGGTTTATCAGCGGCTCTTTTCAGGCAGCTATGGCAGCTACGCCAGGAAACGGTAAAAAGAGCTGAGGCTGGCGACATCTTTGAGAGGTTCTTGGAAGCTTTGTGGCAGCTTTCCGATAAGGTTGATGCCTTTATGGTAAAGGGATAGTTACTAGTGCGCTGTGACATTAGATTTTGACATTGCGCTATCATGTTTGAATATAGGGCGGAGGTCCTGTCAAGGTTATGTTTTCGCGGGGACGTTCGGCCTGCTCCTGCGGCAGACCTCACTCGGCGTAAATTTTCGCGCCCGCCACTAAAAGCGAGAGCGGGTCCAAGCCGCGAAAATTTCCGTACGCCCCGCTCAAACACAACCTTGCCACCCCCGCTGGCAAGTGAAGTGTTGCAGATAGCATGAATTTATGTCACGGAGCACTAGTACACTGTGAAATTAATTTTCAATAATTGACAGTGTAGTAAAAGGGGTGTGGGGGAGACCGTCCCCCACGCTTGGGGGGGTGCTCAGCGATCCGCCGTAGGCGGAGAGCGCCGAAGGGGGCTTGCCCCCCTAGCGCCTGCCTGCCTGCCGGCAGGGAAGTGCGCCCTCAAACCACCGTATATTATCAATAATTAAGTTCACAGCGCACTAGTTATGCTCAAGCACACAGCGATATGGTTGTTAGGTGTTATAGGTACTATAGCTTTATCGCCACAGGCCGTTGGCGATACTATCCCCCAGCCGGCAGGGTGGGTAAATGATTTTTCCAATTGCATCAGCGATGAGTATAGGCAGAAGATTACTGAATTGATCACTGAAGTAGAGCTTAAGACTTCATCTGAAATAGCTGTAGTCACAGTCGCTTCAATGGCTCCTTATGATGAGGCAGGCTACGCGCGATTGCTCTTTGATAGGTGGAAACCGGGTAAGAAAGGCAAAGATAACGGGGTTTTGGTATTATTGGCGATAAAGGAAAGGGCTTGGCGTATTGAAACCGGTTATGGTATGGAAGAGCTTTTGCCTGATGGGGTATGTGGTGAGATAGGCAGAGACTATATGGTGCCTTCTTTTAAGGAGGGTTTATACGGCAAGGGGCTTTATTACGGAGTCCTCGCGATAGCAGGGGCCATTGTGAAAAATTCAGGCGGCACTTTGGAGCATGCAGAAAGGCTCCCTCCTAAGAAAAGCGTTGATGCGCCGTTATTTCTATATTTTTTTGCCTTTATATTTTTTGCCATCTGGAATTTACCCTGGCCGATTTTTATAGGGTTGCCATTTACCGCATTCTTTGCCCTGTGTTTCTATCAAGTGTCCCCATGGGTGAGCTTATTGATTATTGCAGGATATTGCGTTTCTCTGATTATTAGATACAGGTATTGGTCAGAGCAATCACCTAAAAGGCGAAGAAGTTTTTTCGGGCCGCAGGATTATGGTGGAAGAGTGACAAGCGGAGGATGGGGAGGTGGATACAGCGGTGGTTTTGGCGGAGGGGGGAGTTTCGGTGGCTTTGGCGGCGGTGGCGGCGGTGGCGGCGGAGCCGGGGGCAGGTTCTAAATAGAGCTCAAAGCGTTCTCTAGTACACCGTTATATTAATTATTGCCTGCCTGCCACGGGCAGGGATATCAGGGTATCAGGGAATTGGGATTTGGGGATCGGGCAATCGAAGGATTAGGGAAAAACCGATATTTTGTTCCCAATATCCTGATATCCTAATCACCAAATCCTAATCTCCCGATCACCTAATCTCCGCATTTAACATGGTTAATTACATATATTATACGAGGAGGTTTTAAGATGAAGAATTTTTTTATCGGTTTGTTGATTATCGTGGTTATCATAGGAGTGGGTTTTATCGGTATTTATAATACCTTAGTTTCAAAGAGTGAAAATGTCAAGGCTTCCTGGGCGCAAGTAGAGAATGTGTTGCAGAGAAGAGCGGATTTAATTCCGAATCTGGTAAATACGGTAAAAGGATATGCCGCCCATGAAAAGACGGTGTTTGAAGAAATAACCAAGGCGCGTTCTGCCTGGGCAAATGCCCCAACACAGGATGATAAAATTAAAGCGGCATCTTCTATGGATTCGGCAATTTCCCGGCTTTTGATCGTCGCTGAGAATTATCCTACGTTAAAAGCAGACGGCACCTTTTTAAGGCTTCAGGATGAATTAGCAGGCACAGAAAACAGGATTTCTGTGGAGAGAATGCGTTATAATGAAGCCGTGCGCGGCTACGCTGTCCTTTTGAAGAGTTTTCCGTCTAATCTGCTTGCGCATTGGTTTGGGTTTACGCAATTCTCAGAATATTTCAAGGCTGAGGAAAAGGCAAGGGTAGTGCCAGAGGTGAAGTTTTAAACAATCCCTCGCGTAGACGCTTGAAAATTTCTTTCGAAATTTTCTTCGCACGCTTCGGGATAAATTCGGCCGGATACCTTACGTTCGCTGCCTTACTTCGTAAGGCGCTCCGTAAGGTATGGCCTCATTTATGAAATACATTATCTTAGTCGGTGACGGGATGTGTGATTATCCTCTCGCGGAGCTGGGCAATAAAACGCCGCTTGAATATGCCAAAACTCCGCATATGGATTTTCTGGCTAAAAATGGCAAGATTGGCCTGGCTAAAACTATTCCCGAAGGGATGTCCGCGGCTTCTGATGTTGCTAATTTGGGCATCTTTGGCTATGACCCCAAGGTTTACTATTGCGGCAGAGGGCCGCTTGAGGCAGCGAACTTGGGGATAGCGCTAAAGCCTGATGAGGTAGCTTTTCGCTGTAATTTGATTACCGCATCTGATGATGTCTTGATTGACTATAGCGCCGGCCATATCTCAACCAAAGAGGCGGGCGTGTTGATAAAGTTTTTAGACCAGAAACTTGGCTCATCAGAGGTGCGGTTTTATCCCGGGGTAAGTTACCGGCATTTGGCAATTATAAAGAATAAAGCCTTGCAAGCGCGCTGCGTGCCTCCCCACGATATTACCGGAAGGGAATTTAAAAAATACCTGCCGCATGGCGAGGATGCCCAGTTTCTGATTCTTTTAATGCAGGAAGCGCGTAAGCTTTTGCTTGAACATGAAATAAACCAGGTGCGCCTTGACTTAAAAGAAAACCCCGCGAATATGATGTGGCTCTGGGGGCAAGGGAAAAAGCCGGCAATTGTTCCTTTTAAGGATAAATATGGGATTAGAGGTTCAGTAATCTCAGCGGTTGATTTGATTAATGGCATTGGCAGGCTTGCCGGTTTAGAGGTGATTAAGGTTGAAGGCGCTACAGGCTATTATGATACCAATTATAAAGGTAAGGCAGAGGCAGCGCTTGCCTCGTTAAAAAATAAGGATTTTGTCTACGTGCATGTTGAGGCCGCGGATGAGGCATCCCACAACGGCCACCTTCAGGAAAAGCTTTTAGCAATTGAAAGGTTTGACCAGTCTGTGGTGGGAACCATTATGGAAGGTTTGAAAGGCAGAGAGGATTTTCGGATCCTGCTGATGCCTGACCATGCCACCCCGTTATCGCTGCGCACGCATACCGCAGATAGCGTATGTTTTGCGGTGTACGGAAAAGGAATTAGCGCATCCGGCGCGGAAGGTTTTAATGAGATAGAAGCAAAAAAGAGTGGTATAGCCTTAGATAAGGCCTTTGTGCTTATGGATAGGTTGATTAAGGAAGAAGAGATATAAGAGTACAAAGTAAGCCGATAGATAGTGAAAAGTTGCTTTAAAAGTGGATATCAGGGTATCGGGAAATTAGGAAAAAAACTATTCTTTATTCCTACTATCCCGATATCCTGATTACCAAATCCTAATCTTCCCGGCCACCTGATTTCCGTATTTAACATGGTTATTTACCTATAGTATGTGAAGAGAAAGGCAAAAGTAGAGAAATGAAAAAATTGATTGTGCAAAAATACGGTGGTTCTTCAGTAGCAAATCCGGAAAAGATAAAGAATGTTGCCAAGCGCGTTGTGCGTTACAAAAAAAAAGGCAATGATTTGGTGGTGGTGGTTTCAGCCTTAGGAGATACCACAGATGAATTGATAGAGCTTGCCTCGCAAATATCGGCGGAGCCTCCGGAGCGGGAGATGGATATGCTGCTTTCAACCGGTGAGCAGATATCGGTAGCTCTTTTGGCAATGGCAATTCATGAGTTAGGGTATGAGGCGATATCCTTAACGGGTTCACAGGTAGGCATTATTACCGATACCGTTCATACAAGAGCGAGAATTGTAAAGATAGAGGCTAATAAAATTCATCAAGAGTTGAAAAAGGGTAAAGTAGTAATCGTGGCGGGCTTTCAGGGAATGACCCCGGATAAGGATATTACAACCTTAGGCAGAGGCGGCTCTGATTTGACCGCGGTTGCCCTTGCCAAGACGTTAGAGGCTAATGAGTGCGAGATTTATACCGATGTGGAGGGGATTTTCACCACCGACCCCCGCATTGAGCCTAAGGCAAGAAAGATAGATGAGATAACCTACGATGAGATGCTTGAGATGGCTTCTCTTGGGGCGCAGGTAATGCAGGCGCGCTCTATTGAAGTGGCCAAGAAATTTGATGTGCCGATACAGGTGCGTTCGTCATTTTCCGAGAACTGCGGTACCATGATTATTAAGGAGGTAAAAAATATGGAAGATGTGGCAGTGACGGGGATAACCCTCAATAAAAGTGAATCTAAGATTACCATTTGTAATGTTCCCGATAAGCCGGGGATCGCCGCTAAGATTTTTAATCAGCTTGCTCAAGGCGGGATTAACGTGGATATGATTGTGCAGAATGTATCGCATACGCGCCAAACCGATATATCTTTTACCGTCCCGAAAGTGGATTCTCAAAAAGCGATAAAATTAACCCAGAGGGCGGCACAGGAAATAGGGGAATTAGAGGTTTTAGAGGATTTGGATATCGCGCGTGTTTCCATTGTGGGAGTAGGGATGAAGACTCATTCCGGGGTTGCGGCAGGGATGTTTGAGACACTCGCTAAGGAGAAGATAAATATCGAGATGATCTCAACCTCTGAAATCAGCATTTCCTGTATTATCAAGAAAAAATTCGCGGAGACAGCGGTAAAATCTTTGCATGAAAAGTTTGACTTAGCTAAGAGGTGAGGAGAATGCTCAAAGTTGAATTATACGATACCACCTTGCGTGACGGCGCGCAGACCGAAGGGATTTCCTATTCGGTCCAGGATAAGGTGCGCATTGCCCGTAAGCTTGATGAGATGGGGATTCATTTTATTGAAGCCGGCTGGCCGGCGAATCCCAAGGATCGGGAAGTCTTTAGGATATTGAAGGCCAAGCCTCTTAAGCAGGCCGCGTTAGTTGCTTTTGGTTCTACCCGCAGGATAGATAAAAAGGCAAGCCTTGACGCAAGCATAAAGAGTATCCTCGCGGCCGAGACTAGGGTTGTGACTATTTTTGGCAAAACCTGGGATCTCCATATTCAAGAGGTGTTGAAGATTTCCTTGGATGAAAACCTTGCGATAATTCATGATACGGTTAAATATTTGGTCTCTCAAGGGAAAATGGTTATCTATGATTGCGAGCATTTCTTTGACGGCTATAAGAGTAACCCGGAGTACGCGCTTAAGACTGCCTTAATTGCCCAGGAAGCGGGGGCGGGCCGTATTGTCTTTTGCGATACTAACGGAGGGACCGTTACTTCTGAGATGATCAGGATTATCCATCAGGTTGCGCCTAAACTAAAATCAACCCTTGGCATCCATGCCCATAATGATTTGGGATTGGCTGTGGCCAATTCTATTTTCGCGGTTGAAAATGGGGTTACTCACGTGCAAGGGACATTCAATGGTTATGGCGAGCGCTGCGGCAACGCTGACTTAACCACTATCATCGGAATTTTGAAAACCAAACTTACTATCGAGTGCATTCCAGATAAGAATCTTAAGGAATTAACGAAGGTTTCCCATTTTGTAAGCGAAGTTTCTAATATGCGCCAGCAGCCGAACCAGCCTTTTGTGGGCAGTTCAGCTTTTGTGCATAAAGGAGGCGTGCATATTGACGCGATGCTGAAGAACCAAAAAACCTATGAGCATATTGATCCTCTTTGGGTAGGTAATCACCGCAGGTTACTAGCTTCTGAGCTTTCCGGGAAGATGCCTATTATCTTGAAAGCAAAGGAATTTGATCTTGATTTAGACAAAAAATCGCCCAAGACCCAAAAGATTCTCAAGCTTTTGCAGGATTTAGAACATAAGGGTTATCAGTTTGAGGCGGCTGATGGCTCATTTGAGATTCTCATTAAGCGCGCGCTAAAGCAGTACAAGAACTTTTTTAGCCTGGAAAGTTTCAGGGTGGTGGTAGAGAAAAAGCCTGACGGAAGGATTACGTCTGAGGCGATCATCAAGGTGAAGGTAAAAGGGGTTCAGGAACATACCGCAGCAGACGGCGACGGCCCGGTGAACGCCTTGGATAACGCCCTGCGCAAAGCGCTTAAGTCTTTTTATCCGACGCTGACTAAAATGCATTTGTCTGATTTTAAGGTGCGGGTCTTGGATGAGAAAGCGGGGACCGCCTCAGGGGTGCGCGTGCTTATCCAGTCTCAGGATGAAACAGATTCCTGGGGCACAGTCGGGGTTTCGGAGAATATCATTGAGGCGTCATGGCAGGCTCTCGTGGATAGTGTTGAGTATAAATTGCTTAAGGATAAGGTTAGTTGAAAATGTCTGACGTAGATTTATATGAATATGCGTATCAAGTTATATCTGAAGCAATTGTCAAGAACAATCCTGGTATTTGGAAGAGTGATTTGCGCAGAATGACAATTGAAGAAATCAGGCGAAAACTTAAACACCGTATAGCCTTTGAAGATGTGGATTCTTGCGATTTTCGTAATTGGCCAGCAGAAAAGAAGCTGGATTGGCTGCAAGATTTGAATGAATTTGTATATAAAACAATAGGCAAGAGTAAATATATGGAATTGAGAGGATTTAAATAAATGGTTCTGCGCATGAACCAAGTTGCTCGCGATAAAGCGGATAAGAAGGCAAGGCGCGGTTGTTATTTAGAGATTCACATTGAAGAAGACGGGAAGATAAGGTTTATACCGCTCACCAGAAATACGGCTTTAGTGGTGAGGGCGCTTTCCGATAAGGCTTTCAAAAGCCTGAGTGTTTACTGCGGATAAAGAAAAGTATCCTTTTTATAGAAAAGGAGTGCGTGAGCATGGAAACCAAGTGCGATAAGGAAATTGATGTTTTGGTCAGGGCCAGGTATCCTCTGATTTATTTGGTAAGCTGGGAGGAAACTAGGATTATAGAGCGCTTAAGGGATATGGCGGAGCGCAGGCAAAAAAAGCTTTTTCTTTGGTCTATTACGCGGGGGATTTTTAAATTAGAGGATGTATCCTCAAAGGTTGACGAGGCGACCAGGGATCCTATAAACGCCCTTAGCTATATTGAGAAATACCCTGACCCCGCGCTTTTTGTGTTTCTTGACTTTCATTCCTTTTTAAATGACCAAACGATAATCCGCAAGGCAAGGGACTTGGTAAGTAATCTGAAAGATACGTATGAAACTTTGATTATTATCTCTCCGGTCTTGACGGTGCCTGTAGAATTAGAGAAGGAATTCGTGGTTGTGGATTATGATATGCCCTATTATGAGGAAATGACTGAATTGCTCGATGAGATAATTCAGGTGGTATCTAAAACGCCGGAAGTAACCATAGACCTTACTCCCGATACTAAGGAAAGGTTAGCCAAGGCAGCGCTTGGCCTGACGCGTTCTGAAGCGGAGAATGCCTTTGCCCGGGCGATTGTGATTGATAAGAAGTTAGATGTTAATGATATTGATAAAATCCTCGATGAGAAAAAACAGGCGATTAGAAAGAGTAAGCTGTTAGAATATTATGAACTAAGGGAAGAATTTTCCAATGTCGGAGGCGTCGATTGTTTAAAAGATTGGCTTTCTAAACGCGGCATTGCCTTTACCCAAAAAGCCCAGGAGTTCGGCCTGCCTCAACCAAAAGGGATTATGCTCCTAGGCGTGCAGGGATGCGGCAAGAGCTTAACCGCTAAAGCTGTTTCGGGTTTGTGGAAATTGCCTCTTTTACGCCTGGATATTGGCGCGGTCTTTAGCGGTATCGTCGGCTCATCAGAAGAGAATATGCGCCGGGCAATAAAGCTGGCGGAAGCTTTGGCGCCGATAGTGTTATGGATTGATGAGATAGAAAAAGGCTTGTCAGGAGTGCAGAGTTCAACATTCTCTGACGCAGGGACCTCCGCGCGCGTCTTTAGCACATTCCTTACCTGGCTCCAGGAAAAGACTGCTGCTGTGTTTGTCATTGCTACTGCCAACAATATCCAGCAGCTTCCTCCGGAGTTGCTGCGAAAAGGGCGATTTGATGAAATATTCTTTGTGGATTTACCGACTCAGGATGAAAGAAAAGAGATATTTGGAATACATATAAAAAAGAGAAAACGAGATGCGGCGCGCTTTGACGTAGAGCTTTTGGCCAAGGAAAGCGAGGGTTTTTCAGGCGCGGAAATAGAACAAGCGGTGATTGCCGCTATGTATGATGCCTTTTTGGAAAAGAAGGATATTGACTCTGAAGGCATTATTCGCAGCATAAAACAAAGCGTGCCTTTATCGGTAACGATGAAAGAGAATATTGAAGACCTCCGCGCGTGGGCCAAGTATAGGGCGCGCCCGGCAAGCAGCTCTCGAAAAGAAGTGTCCTCTAACAAGGAGAGAAAGTTAGAGTTTTAATAGTGAATAAAATGATATGCTGAGAAAATTCATCAAGCGTTTTGAGAAATTAGAGCACGCGCCAAAAGATGGTCTGTGCAAAGGATGTATTAAGATTTCAAAACGTTTTGAGCGGCTTGAAATAGGAAACAGGAGAATAGAAGTTGTCATTACAGACACAATAGGGCAAACTGAAGTTTATCAGGCGCCAGCCAACGCGAACGTTGATTACTCCGTTGTGTGTCCTTATTGCGGCAAGGAAAACCTCTCCAGCGCTATCCTCTGTATCTCCTGCCAGAATTCGCTGCAGACGCCTTTAACCGAAAACTATCAGAAAGCTGCCCGGTCAATTAAAAAATGCACCTGTGGGGCAATAAATCAAGGGGAGAGAAGGAATTGCTGGGTCTGTGGCAGGGATTTTTCCTTGGCAGGGGATAAGAATGTGGCAATTGATTCAGCCAATGAAATAATTCTTAATATTGATGGCGTAGAGTATAAATCCTCAGATAGAAATTTGCCTTTTGACATAGTGACGCTTATGGAAAGGATACGAAAATACGGCTATAGCAAAGAGTTGATTGACGATTGGGTAAAGCGTAAAAAGGCGGAAAATGACTTGAAGCAACAGTCATTGCGCGAACGTATTGAGGAAATAAGATCGCAGCTCTCCGCGCGTCAGGTTCAGCTCATCATCGGTATTGTGGTTGTGGCACTTTACTATTTTTTTAGGTTTTTTATATTTAATCAATTGAGATAATACGTAAAAAGGGAGGACTTGCATGTCTTCAGAGGCTTGTTTGATTACTATGATTGGCGATTTAATTGCTTTAAAGAGAACCTTGTCCGATTTGCAGGTAGAATATGAAGAGACAAAGACTTTGACTACTGCCGATGGATCCTCTCATAAAGTTGAAGTGGTAATTAAGGATCCTAACGGCCGTTTAATCGGCCTTGAGAAAACTAAAAAGGGAGAGTATCAGTTTGTGGCGGATACAAAAGGCTTAACCAAAGAGCAGTTGAAAAAACAGCAAGTGTTTATCAATAAAATTAAGCAGAAATACGCCTATAGTAAGGTTATTGCTGAGCTTAAAAAACAAGGCTATATGATTTCCGAGGAAGAGAGGGTTCAGAAAAATACCATTCGGCTGGTAGCGCGAAAATGGTCATAGCAGCAGAGCTGAACATGTTATAGAGGAAGATGATAATTGTTGCGTGTATCGTTAACCTTGCCTACCGGCAGGCAGGCGTGTACCGCTTGCCGTAACGGTAAACGGTTAGCGGTAAACGGTACACGAAACATAATTTTTAACATAGGAGAGATATGGCGGGAAAACAAGAGATTGAATTATTTATATCTGATGATGGTGAGCTTAAGGTGCATATTAAGGGCATGAAAGGGCCGGGGTGCCTGAAAGTATTAGAAACTTTGGCAAAGGAAATCGGCAGTGAAAAAGGAAGAACGCTTACCAGTGAGTACTACGAATCAACGAAAAATACGAATACGACGTCAACGAAGTTAAAAAAGTAGGAAGATTTTTATGGAAGAATTAAACAGCCGTTACAATTCAAAAGAGGTGGAAGACAGGATGTATGCCTTTTGGCAAAGTGAAAACCTGTTTGCCGCCAAAGTTAATCCTGATAAGAAGCCTTTTTGTATCGTTATCCCGCCGCCTAATGTAACAGGAATATTACATATGGGCCACGCGCTCAATAACACCTATCAAGACATTTTAATCCGTCTTAGGCGTATGCAAGGCTTTGAGTCTTTGTGGATGCCCGGGACCGATCACGCCGGTATTGCCACCCAGAATGTGGTAGAACGCCAACTTGCCAAGGAGGGCTTGAAGCGCCAGGATTTAGGCAGGGACAAGTTTTTGGAGAGAGTCTGGCAGTGGAAGGAGCAATACGGCTCAACGATTATACGGCAGTTAAAGAAATTGGGCGCGTCAAGTGACTGGCAGCGGGTGCGTTTTACTATGGATGAGGAATACTCTCAGTCGGTAAAAGAGGTATTTGTTGCCTTGTGGAATAAAGGCCTGATTTATCAGGATGATAAGATCATCAACTGGTGCCCTCGCTGCCAAACGGCCTTATCGGATGAGGAAGCTGCTCATCGCGAAGTTCAGGGGAATTTGTATTATATACGGTATTCTCTTAAAGAAGAAATTCGAAATTCGAAATTCGAAATTCGAGATAAATCTCAAATCGAAAATCACACATCGCAAAATTATATCGTGGTAGCAACCACACGGCCGGAGACGATGGTAGGGGATACGGCGGTTGCTCTGAATCCAAAAGATGAGCGCTATAAGCACTTAATTGGTAAAACGGTTATTGTGCCTCTAATAGAACGGGAAATTAAAATAATTGCCGATGAATTGATTGATATGGAATTTGGAACCGGTTTGGTGAAGGTTACCCCGGCCCATGACTCCAATGATTATGAGATGGGCAAGCGCCATACACTAGAGTTTATCAACATTATGCATCCTAACGCGGTTTTAAATACGAATGCCGGTGACTATAACGGCTTGGATAGGTTTGAGGCGCGAGAGGCAATTATTGAAGATTTAAAAGAAAGAAAACTCATTGAAAAGATTGAGCCGCATACCCATGCCGTGGGGCATTGTTATCGCTGCTCAACCGTGATAGAACCGTATTTGTCAAGGCAGTGGTTTGTGAAAATGGAGCCGTTGGCAAAACCGGCGATTGAAGCGGTAAAAGACGGGAGAATCAATTTTTATCCTAAACGCTGGGCCAAGGTTTATCTTAACTGGATGGAGAATATCAGGGATTGGTGTATCTCTCGCCAAATCTGGTGGGGGCATAGACTGCCGGTTTATTATTGCAAAGAATGCTTGAAAACCGGCAGTCAGTGTAAAGTTGAAAGTGTAAAGTGTAAAGAAAAAGGAATTATTGTGGCTAAAGTTAAGCCCCAGAAGTGTCCGGATTGCGGTGGAGGGGATATCTATCAGGATGAAGATGTTTTGGATACCTGGTTTTCTTCCTGGCTGTGGCCGTTTGCTACTTTTTATTGGCCGTTTAATACGAAGGATGAAGCCTGCCTGCCGGCAAGGCAGGGACGAAGGATGAAGGACGAAAAAGATTTAAACTATTTTTATCCTACGTCTGTCTTAGTGACCGCTCCTGAAATTATTTTTTTCTGGGTGGCGCGTATGATTATGGCTGGTTTTGAATTCATGGGAAAAGAACCGTTTAAGGATGTCTATATCCACGGCACCGTGCGGGATGTAGAAGGTAAAAAGATGTCTAAGTCCTTAGGCAATATCATTGACCCTTTGGAAATTATTGAGAAATACGGCACTGATGCGCTTCGCTTCAGCCTTATTTCTATAACCGCAAGCGGGCAGGATGTCTTTTTATCCGAGCAGAAGTTCGAGGTGGGCAGGAATTTTGCCAATAAACTCTGGAATGCCTCGCGGTTTTCACTTATGAATTTGGATTTGAGTTTAGTAAATGTGGATTTATGCGTTTTATTTGAGAAGGAAGACCTTGAACTCCCTGAGCGATGGATCTTGAGCCGGTTTTATTCAATGCTTAGTGCCTTAAATAAGGCGTTAGATAACTACCGTTTTAATGACGCGGCTAATATCCTCTATGAATTTGTATGGCATGAGTTTTGTGATTGGTATATAGAGCTGGCAAAGCCTAATTTGGTGAGCGGGTTAGCGGGTGAGCGGGTGAGCGGGGAAAGCAAGAATACACAGATAGTATTGTATAAGGTTTTAGAAAAAACCTTAAGGTGTTTGCATCCGTTTATGCCCTTTATTACCGAAGAAATCTGGCAGAAACTTTCTTTAACGTCCCTCGTCCCTCGTCCCCCGTCCTTCGTAAGTATTATGACCCAACCGTGGCCGCATGTGCAAAAAAAGATAATCGATAAGAAGGCCGAAAGCCAAATGCAGCTGGCTATTGAGGTTATTACCGCGATCAGAAATTTAAAAGCTGAGGTAAAGATTGCTCCGGCGCAGGCGGTTAAAGTAATGCTCATAGCTAAGGATAAAGAAGTAAAAAGCGCCTTGGATACAGTAGCGAGCTATATCACGAATTTGGGAAGGGTAGAGGCTTTAACAATTCAAGGAGCGCCCGCAAAGCTGAAAAAAGGTATAAGTGCTATAGTACATGAGGTGCAGGTATTTTTAGAGCTTGAAGGATTGCTTGATATTGATCAGGAAATAGAACGGCTTACTAAGGAAGCCGATGCGCTTGCGGGATCTTTAAAGTCAAAGGAATCCCGGCTAAAAAATAAGGATTTCCTCAAAAAAGCACCCGAAGAAATTGTGGAAAAAGAGAAAGAGTCGCTGGCACAAGGCCAGGAAAAATTGGCAAGCCTGCAGAGGGTTATTAGTGAGCTTAAGAAATAAGTAATAATGCGTTGTTACATTAAATAATAGTAGTTCTTTAGCCCTTTAGCTGATTAGTCCCTTAGCTAATGAGCTGCTGCCAAAATATACTTTAACAGAGTAATAGCTATGAAGAAACAAATGTTGCATCGTGTCATCAAAGATGCGCTAACGGAGGATATCGGAGGCGGCGATATCACCAGCCGCATTCTGATACCTAAGGGTAAGAAAATAAAGGCTGTGCTGTTTTTAAAAGAAAGAGGCGTGGTGGCGGGGCTGGCTGTCGCGCGGAACGTTTTTAAAATAGTAAACACGTCGGTTACTTTTAAAGCGCACTACGCTGAAGGCTCATGGCAAAACGCGGGGAAAATTCTTGCAACGGTAGAAGGTGATGCCCACGCTATACTGAAAGCGGAGCGGACGGCGTTAAATCTTTTAAGCCATCTTTGCGCAATAGCTACAGCTGCCAGGAAGTTTGTGGATAGAGTTAAGCCGTATAAAGTTAAGATTTTGGACACTCGTAAGACTATTCCCGGGCTGCGTGACTTGCAAAAATACGCGGTGAGTCTTGGCGGCGGCTGTAATCACCGCATGGGCCTCTGGGATGGTATCTTGATTAAGGATAATCATATTGCTATAGGGTGTAGGGGGCAGGGTTTAGGGTACATTGAAGAATTAATTGGGATGGCGAAAAAGAGAAGGCCAAAGGGCCTGAAAATTGAAATAGAGGTAAAGAATTTACAGGAGTTTAGGCAAGCACTAAAGGCAGAGCCAGATATAATAATGTTGGATAATATGAAAATAGCTGATATTAGAAAGGCAGTTGAAATAAGACGCACGACACAAGGCGTCCGTCAAAGCAGTGTGGCGGGCGCACAACGCATGACGCAGATAGAAGCCTCCGGAGGCGTCCACCTAGATAATGTTAGGGCAATTGCCAAAACAGGCGTTGATAGTATTTCTATCGGTAGTCTCACCCATTCAGTGAAAGCCATTGATATTTCCTTAGAAGTAGCCCCTTCCCCTTGAGTAGTACTTTTTGAGATGAATAAATTCAAACTTGTGAGCTCTTATAATCCTGCGGGAGACCAGCCTCTGGCAATTGATGCTCTGGCTCAAGGTATTGGCTGTGGTGAAAAATACCAGACTCTTTTGGGAGTTACTGGTTCGGGAAAGACCTTTACCTTGGCCAATGTGATAGCCAAGATAAATAAACCAACCCTAGTTATTTCGCATAACAAAACCCTCGCAGCACAGCTTTACGGTGAATTTAAGGAATTCTTCCCCGAGAACGCGGTTGAATATTTTGTCAGCTACTATGATTATTACCAGCCGGAAGCCTATATCCCCTCAACTGATATCTATATAGAAAAGGATTCTTCTATAAATGACCGCCTTGACCGTCTGCGCCTTTCAAGCACCAGTTCTCTTATGAGCAGGCGAGATTGCCTTATTGTGGCATCGGTTTCCTGTATTTATAATTTAGGCTCGCCTGAAGATTATAAAGAATCGCTGGTATTTATTGAAAAAGGCCAAACCGTATCCAGGGATGGCCTGTTGCGTAAGCTTATTGAAATTCAATATGAGCGCAATGACTATGAATTTATCCGGGGAAGAATCCGTGTCCGGGGGGATGTGGTTGAGGTCTTTCCCGCCTACACCAAAACCGCGCTTCGGGTGGAATTATCCGGCGATGAGGTAGAGAAAATCTTTGAGTGTAACCCTATAGACGGGAAAAAAATAACGGAGTTACAACGAGCAGCGATATATCCGGCAAAGCATTTTATTGTATCAAGTAAGCATCTTGAAGGAGCGCTTCTATCGATAGCCGAAGAATTGGAAGAAAGGCTTATTTTTTTGCGAACGCAAAATAAAATTTTAGAAGCCCAGCGCCTTGAATCCCGCACCAACTACGATATGGAGATGCTTAAGGAAATCGGCTATTGCCACGGGATTGAGAATTATTCGCGCCATTTATCAGGCAAGCCTCTAGGCTCAAGGCCGCATTGCCTGATTGACTACTTTCCGGAAGATTTCCTTCTTATTATTGATGAAAGCCATGTGACTATTCCTCAGATTCGTGGGATGTATGAGGGTGATAAAGCGCGAAAAGAAACATTAGTGGAATTTGGTTTTCGTCTGCCCTCATGCCTCGATAACCGCCCTTTAAAGTTTGATGAATTTGAAAGTTTAATCCCTCTGGCTCTCTTTGTTTCGGCAACGCCAGCGGATTATGAGATAAAAAAGTCAAAGAGCACAATAATTGAGCAGATAATCCGGCCTACAGGCTTGGTTGACCCTGAAATTATCGTTAAGCCAAGCGCGGGGCAAGTTGAGGATTTGATTAAAGAGGTGAAAAAACGCGCTCAAAGAAATGAGCGGGTTTTGGTAACCGCGCTTACCAAGAGGATGTCTGAGGACCTGTCGCAGTATTTAAAGGAAGAAGGGCTCAAGGTAAAATACCTGCATTCGGAAATCCTGACCATTGAACGCACTAAGATATTGAAAGAATTGCGGCAGAAAAAGTTTGATTGTTTGGTAGGAGTGAACCTTTTACGTGAGGGATTGGATTTGCCTGAAGTTTCGCTCGTGGCTATTTTAGACGCGGATAAGGAAGGTTTTTTGCGTTCGGCAACTTCGCTTATCCAGGTTTCCGGAAGAGCTGCCCGTAACATTAATGGCCAGGTTATCATGTATGCCGATACAATTACCGGTTCAATGCAAAAGGCAATTTCTGAAAGCAGCCGCCGCCGTAAAATTCAGCTGGAATTTAATGCCAAGCACAAAATAACTCCCCGGGGTATCCAAAAGGCAATTCGCGAGGGGATTGAAGCCTTAGAAGATGCCGAAGATCTTACCCAGGATATCGTTGAGCTTTCCAAAGAAGAATATGAATTGAAGTCTTATATCGGGGAATTAGAATATCAGATGGAGCTTGCCTCAAGAAACCTTCAATTTGAGGAAGCCGCCCGAATTCGGGATAAGATAAAGGAATTTAAAGGGTAGGGACATGCCTCTGTGCTGTACTCAACAAATTGAGGGCAACCACAAGGGTTGCCCCTACTTTGGGGATTTTAGATGGATGACGGGATCCTAAGAGTTTTTCGCGGCAAAGAATTAGATACGCGTGTCATTGGCAAAAAGATTTACAAGTATGATACGGTTGGCTCAACCAATGACTCAGCGTTTATGTACGCGCTTAAAGGAGAGAAGGAAGGCGCTGTCTTTTGGGCAAGGTCTCAAACCAAAGGACGGGGAAGGCTGGGGAGGCAATGGATTTCTCATAAGGATAAAGGGCTTTATTTTTCCTTAATTTTACGCCCGGATATCGTAGTGAATGACGCTCCAAAGATCACCCTCCTGGTTGCTTTAAGTATTTGTAAGGCGCTTGGAGGCTATACTCATTGCCAATTCCTTATTAAATGGCCTAATGATATCTTTGTTGATGATAAGAAGATAGGCGGCATCCTCACGGAAATGGATGCCGAAATACAGAAAGTAAGGTTTCTTGTGGTAGGTATTGGCATTAACACTAATTTAAGGCAGAATGAATTACCCCTACGAGGCATAACTTCATTGAGAGTATTGCTTCAAAAAGATATCCACAACGAAAACCTTTTAGGGGCTTGCCTGAAAGAAATAGACCGTCATTATTTTCAATTCAAAAAAGAAGGAATTTCAGATATAATAGAGGATGCGCGCCATTTCTCAAGCCTCTGGGGCAAACAGGTGAAGGTTAACGGCAAGCCTGAAGGAACAGCGGTAGATTTTGATAATGAGGGAGCCTTGGTAGTGCGGCAAAACAATGGTTTTATGAAACATATTTTCGCGGGAGATGTAGAGCTGTTGAGGTAATAATGATTTTAGCCGTAGATATAGGAAATACCACTATAACCATAGGCATATTCCGAAGAAAGAAGCTTATTCTTAAATCCAGCCTCGCGGCTCAAAAATATCGGAAGTTTAAAACCTTTTTAGAAGAAAATTTGAAAAAAAGCCATAACGCGTTGTCAGCCATAGAGTGTGCGGTTATCTGTAGCGTAGTCCCTGGGGTTACGCCCACAATAGAAAAAGCAATAGGATCAAAGGGGAATATCCCTGTTTATGTCTTGGGGAAGAACCTTAAAGTTCCCATAAAGAATCTCTACGCGAAACCAAAACAAGTTGGCCAAGATCGCCTGTTGTGCGCCTATATGGCAATGAAGCTTTATGGCGCGCCGGTTATCTCCATAGATTTAGGAACTGCCCTTACGTTTGATGTGGTTTCTAAGAATAAAGAATATTTAGGGGGAATTATTTTTCCAGGATTAACGCTTTCATTAGCTGTACTCCATCGTTATACCGCTTTATTGCCTGAGGTAGAATTAAAGCAATCCAAAGCATTGATTGGGAAAAATGCGCAGGGGAGCATGCTCTCAGGAATCACGTATGGTTATGGAAGTTTGATTGATGGATTAGTGGAAAAGTTGAAGAAGGAAATTCACGGTAAGCCAAAGATAATTGCTACTGGCGGGGATAGCCTATTCGTAAAACGATATTGTGCCAGTATAGATTTCTTTGAGCCAGGCCTAATTTTAAAAGGAATGGCAGAATTGTTTGAAGAAACAGCATATGATACGCGATAAGAATATTCTCTTTGTGATTACAAAATTAGAATTAGGAGGCGCCCAAAAACAATTATTAAACCTGATAAAACATTTAGATAGGGAAAACAATAATATTTTCTTGTTTACCGCTAAAAGTGGTTTATTACATGCTGAAACATTATCAATGGCAGGGCTCAAGGTAAAAAAATCAGGATTCCTGGAACGCTCTCCGCATCCCTTAAAGGATTTATTGGCGTTATGCGAGCTATATTTTTTTATTAAAAGAAATAATATTGATATTGTGCATACCCATAGCTCTAAAGCGGGCATTCTTGGGCGCATAGCAGCATGGTTAGCAAAAGCAAAAGGTGTGGTGCACACCGTTCATGGCTGGTCATTTAATGATTACCAGCCATTTTTTGTGCGCGAGCTTTATATTTTCTTGGAAAGATTGGTTGCGCGAGTTACTGATATACTGGTAGTCGTTTCTTGCCATGATCGCACTAAGGGTATAGCCAATCATATCGGGACTATTGGAAAGTATGTTCTTATTCGTTACGGTATTAATTATTCGGAATTTGCTGGGACAGATAACGGAAATGTAAGGAAAGAATTAGGGCTAACAGCGGATGATTTGGTTGTTGGGATGGTGGCATGTTTTAAGCCGCAAAAGGCTCCGCAGGATTTTATTAAGATGGCATCTTTGGTTAACGAGGTTCTGCCCGAAGTGAAGTTTATTTTAATCGGTGATGGGATTTTACGTAAAAAGATAGAATACCTTATTAGGCAGCTTAAATTACAAAAACAGATAGTATTATTGGGCTGGCGCCGGGATATCCCAAGAATTTTATCGGCACTTGATATTTTTGTGCTTACTTCCTTATGGGAGGGATTACCGATATCGGTATTGGAGGCGATGGCTTCCTCTAAGTCTGTAGTAGTTACTGATACTGGTGGAGTTCGGGAGGTAGTACGTGAGAACGAGACAGGCTTTTTAACCGCGCCAAAAGATATTCCCGCAATGGCGCAAAGGCTTGAGATTTTGTTAAAGGATAAAGGCTTGAGAGAGGCTTATGGGGGCAATAGTAGAGAGAGCCTCTCTCTGGATTTTCATCTTGATACTATGCTCTTTTGTACTCAGCATTGCTACAGAATTTTATTAGAAGGAAGAAAAGTTGCAGATATTTATTAAACCTGTTCTTACTATCCTCATTTCTTTTGCCTTGTGTTCCGTTTTTTTATGCTTTTTAAAGAAACAATTTTTACAGAGAGCGCCGCAGTGTATCCCTTCAGTCGGTGGGATTAGCATAGGGATAGTATCGCTTATAGTCTGTTTTTTAGTGCTTTTTATAGGTAAGGGGCTATCCCACAATATGATAGGGATTTTAGCCTCTTCTTTTATAATGTTGCTGTTTGGTATCATTGATGATATCTTTGAATTGTCAATAGTGGCTAAATTCATCGCCCAGATTTTCTCACTATCAGTCTTGATTGCTTGGGGTATAAGGGCTAATATCGTTGGTATTGGTGTTTTACTGAATTTAGTGGTAACGTTTCTATGGGTTTTGGGGGTTTCTAATGCTTTTAACCATTTAGATGTAATGGATGGCCTGGCAGGAATGGTTGCAATGATGGTGAGTTTTGGTTTGCTATGGGTAAGCATTGGAACCTTCGATATCCAGGCAATTATTTTACTCTGCGCGCTCATAGGGGCCTTATGGAGTTTTTTAATTTACAACTTTCCCCCAGCAAAGGTTTATTTAGGCAATGCTGGGAGCCATTTCTTGGGATTTATTATAGCATCGCTTGCTTTATTAGCACACTATGCGCCTTTAGAAAGAAAGATTGCCCTGCTTTCACCTTTAGCTATTCTTGGTTTTCCTGTTTTCGATACGGCATTCGTAATAGTAATGCGTTTGCGTAAGCATCAATCTCCTTTTAAGAAAAGTGACGACCATCTTGCATTACGATTGCTAAAAAATGGATATACAAAAAAAGGGGCGCTGATTTTTATGGCTTCCTTATGCATCTTTTTTGTGGTGAGCGGGATAGTTTTAAGCAGCGTTTCTAATATAATCGGCCTTAGAGTTATTATAACTGTTGTTTTAGTGAGTTTATGCGTAGTTGTCCAATGTAGTAAAATAGGATAATGGCGAAGAAGAAAAGGATCATCATTGTAGGTGCAGGATTGTCAGGATTAAGTGCTGCATGGCATCTTCAGAAAAGAGGGATAGAATGTCTAGTCTTTGAGAAAGAACCCGAGGTAGGAGGACTATGTCGTTCTAAAAAAATAAACGGCTTTACTTTTGATTACGCAGGGCATCTTTTACATTTTAGGCATCGTTACGCTTTTAATCTTGTTAAGCGTTTACTAAGCGATAATCTACACCCATATAAACGGAGTGCTTGGGTTTATTCTCATGAGCGGTATATACCGTATCCTTTTCAGGCAAATCTTTTTGGTTTACCTCCTAAAGTTGTTAAAGACTGCCTCATGGGTTTTATTCAGGCGCATCATAATAAGCGTTTCCTCAAAAAAAGAAATATGAGTTTTCATGATTGGATATACGATACTTTTGGCAAAGGGATAGCGGCCCATTTTATGGTTCCTTATAACAGGAAATTTTGGACAGTTCCCCTTACTGAATTAACCTGTGAATGGTTGAATGGTTTTATCCCTTTACCCTCTTTAGCTGAGGTAGTTGAAGGAGCTGTGCAAAAGACAAAAAAAGATGGTTGGGGATACAATAGCCGCTTTTGGTACCCCGAGAAAGGGGGTATTGCTTCGCTTCCTTTGGCGTTAGCAAGGCAGATTAGAAATATATATACCCATTGCGAAATTGTAGAGGTAAACTCCAAGGAAAAAGAAATCAGAATGAAGTCAGGAAGCAAAGAAAAATTCGATTGCCTTATTTCTACAATTCCTTTGCCTGAGTTCGGCTGTTTATTTAAAAGTCTCCCACAGTCGATACATAGTTTATTGCATAAATTAAAATGGAATTCTATTTTTAATCTTAATTTAGGCCTCCAAAAGAGAAAGAATGCGCACTGCCACTGGGTATATTTCCCGCAAAAAGAAATCAATTTTTTTCGCATAGGGTTCCCTTCGTGTTTTTCTCCATACACAGTACCATCGCGGGGGAGTTCCTTATATGCAGAGGTGGCATATTCCAAGGATCAACCCATCGACAAAAGCTCGATAGTCTCCTCTATCAAGAAGGATTTGCAAAAGATAGGAATCATAGGAGGCGAAGGTGATGTGTGTGCCCAGGATGTTAACGATATAAGATACGGATATCCTATTTATGACAAAAACTATCGAGGAGCAAGAAAAGGCATAGTGCGCTTCCTCTTGCAAAAACAAATTATTCCCTGCGGCCGTTTTGGCTCATGGCGGTATATGAGTATGGAAGATGTGCTATTAAATGGCATGGAATTAGCAAAGAGCATAGCTCATTATTAAAATGGTTGCTATTTTACAAGAAATATTTTCCAGAAGAAATTTATTATATGAGCTTGTTATGAGAGATTTAAAGATTCGTTATGCAAGGAAATCAATGGGGTTTCTTTGGACTTTTTTAATGCCTTTTGCAACAGTTATAACTTTCTACGTAATTTTTTGCCAAATATTAAAGGTCAAAATAGGGGAAGCACCTTTTTTCTTATATTTAATGAGCGGGGTATTCAGTTGGAGGTTTTTTCACGATTCTGTTGCTGCTGCTACTACGTGTTTAACGGATAATAAGAAGTTGGTTCAAGAACCGGCCTTCCCCCATTATTTTATTCCTCTCGCGATTACCCTTGCCAATGTAATTAATTTTCTCCCTTCTTTATTTATTACGGTAGTTATTTCTTTGTTCGTCTCACGCGGAAATGTTATTTTTATTTTTTCTTTACCTTTTATTATATGTATCCATGTTTGTTTAACCGCAGGCGTTGCAGTTATTTTCTCTATTCTTTATGTGCGATGGAGGAATGTTAAATATGTTGTAGAATTATTTCTATTCGAAGCCTTCTATGCAACTCCTGTCTTTTATTCGATATATTTAATCAAAGCCACATTCCCCGATATATTCTTTAAGATATTTCTTTGTAACCCATTTACGGGTATTTTGAATTTGTATCGTATCGCTTTATTGCGGGGCTTTTATGACATGACCAAAAATGACCTTAGCATTTTTAGTTTAATCATTGGTCCTCTCGTCTTTACAATCGGGATTCTTATTCTTGGATATATGCTTTACGAGAGGCATAAAACTATAATTAATGATTATTTGTCAGGATAAAATATGATTCCGTTACTTTTAAACGATACCGCTATGGCTGTTTCTTTGGGCGCGTTAAGCAAGAAATATCCGCTTCAGGCAGTATCCGGGAGCCACACGCGCTATCTGGGTGGCGAATTTTGGGCATTAAAGGATATCTCTTTAAGTATTCCTCAGGGACATATTTTAGGTATCCTTGGCCGGAATGGCTCAGGCAAGACAACACTTTTAAATGTCGTTGCAGGAATCGTACCTCCTACCAAGGGAAAGGTTGTGACCAAGGGGAAGGTGCTTGGCTTGTTTAACTTGGGAATAGGGTTTCAAGATGAACTCAGCGGGAGAGAAAATATTTTTCTTAATGGGTCGATTATTGGAGCAGGAAAGACGGAGCTTGAAAATGCATTATCGGCAATTATAGACTTTTCAGAGTTGGGAGATTTTATTGATATGCCCTTAGGCAGCTATTCGCAAGGCATGCGTTTGCGTTTAGGTTTTAGTATTATTGCCCATTTGGATTTTGAGGTATTGGTGATTGATGAAATTTTAACTGTAGGAGACATCCTATTTCAAAATAAGTGCTTTCAGCGTTTGATAGAGTTTAAACATTCAGGAAAAACATTGCTGATAACTACGCAAAGCATGGATTTGCTTGAGAGGCTTTGTGATACAGTTGCCCTTTTGGAGCATGGATGCTTATTGTTTCATGGTGAAGCAGAAAAAGCTGTTAACCACTATTATGCCCTATTAAATGCAAAGAAGTTCTTTGTAGGGTTACCGAAAGAGAACGTGCGTATGGTTGAGACTACCAAGAAATGGGCGGATAATAGATCGGAGTGGGGTTTACGGCTTGGGACAAAGGAAGCGGAAATACATTCCCTTAGCCTTTATAATAAATTCGGATTGCTCTGTAAGCGTATTAGAAGTGGCCAACCATTAAAACTAAGAGTTAATTTTAGTGTTAATACTATTATTAAGGATCCGCATTTTGGAATAGCAATATTCAGAAAAGATGGGGTCTATTGCTACGGGCCTAATACTCTCTTTGATGGGCACAAAATCCCAGAGCTCAAAAAAGGGAAAGGGTGGTTTTCTCTTCATTATAAGAAATTATGGTTAGCTCCCGGAGAGTATGTGCTCTCAGTAGCTATTTGGGATAAATATGAGACCGTGGCGTTTGATTACCATTGTGGTTATTATACGTTATTAGTAACAGGAGCTGATAATAGAGATAACAAGCTTTTAGATGTCAAAGCCAAGTATAAGCTTTCAAGGAAAAAATATCGCCCATATACTTTTATAAAAAAAAGTGATGCCAGAGCCATTATGCCATTTCTTAGCGATGCGAGCGTCCATAAGCAGCAGTATGCCGGCATAGAAATACAATCATTTTTACTCTCCCACCCCTCTGGGCAAAAAAAAGGTATTTTTATCACTAATCAGCCGGTTATGTTTCGTATCACTATAAGTACTCATTTGCTTGAGGAAAAAGGTAGAGATATATGGTTTGGCATCTTTAGGGAAGATGGTATTTATTGCCACGGAATATCGTTCGCGATAGAAAACGATACCAGGATTACTCTTGTGTACCCTCAACTGCCGTTATTACCGGGAAAATACGGGGTTTCGATTGGACTCTCGAATAAAAAAACGCGTAGGCCATTTCTGCACTTCCCCGGGATACATTCGTTTTGTATGACATTTGATAAACATGATCATGGAACAGTTTATCTAGAGCATTCTTGGGCATGGAAAATGGCCTAAGTATAGGTTTTTTCTATGGTATTTTCTAGGGATACCATAACTTTGTTACTGCTGGCAAGGAATGGATTTTACGGCAAGGGGCGTTTATAATCAAAACACATAAGCGACAGAAATTATTTCAGCGAAGAAAACCAGAATTATCAAGCCTTCTTCCTGTCGAGCATTCCATACATTAAATTGAAAAGGCGAAAGCCCTGTAATCCTTTAGGCCTTATCTTGAGTTAGCGCGAGCCTGTAACACAAAGGAAATCCAGAGACTAAAGCATGAATGATAAGATCCCGCTCATAAGCATTATTGTCGTTAATCATAATGGGAAGCAATTCTTGGAACCTTGTTTCGGCACGTTATTAAATCTTGCTTATCCGAAAGATAAAGTAGAGCTCATTATGGTAGATAATTGTTCTACAGACAATTCTGTAAATTTCGTTAGAGAAAGATATCCAGAAGTTATCGTTCTTAAGAATGATGTCAATAATTACTGCCGTGCTAACAATGTGGGCATAGAGCACGCGAAAGGTGAATTTGTGGCTGTGCTCAATAATGACACAAAAGTGGAGCAGAATTGGCTTCGTGGGCTTGTGAATCTAATGATAGAATATCACGATGTTGCCGCGGTAGGAAGTAAAATCTTATTTATGGATGGTAAAATAAATAGTGTAGGGCATAGGGAATTGCCTGATTTTTATTGGACAGACCTGGGATATAAGGAAACTGATGGTGGCCAGTATGATACTGTTTGTCAGGCCAGTAGTGTATGCGCAGGCGCAGCACTATTTAGAAAAACAGCCATAAAGCAAATAGGCCTGTTCGACGAAGACTTCGAGATGTATGTCGAAGATGTTGATGTAGCGATACGCCTTAAGAAAAGTGGATGGAGGATAATGTATTCTCCTTTTGGTATTGTTCATCATCAATTTCATGGGACATCAAATGATGCGTTGGCAAGATTCTATGTGGAAAGAAACCGGTTGTTACTTATTGCAAAACATTATCCGGAAAAATTGAGCGCTGCATTTTTAGGGAGAGGTTATTTTACCGTGACGCACGATAGTAATAACCTTACCGACGTGTATGCCATCCTGCCGTTAGTATTTTCAAAATTGTTACGCCACCATGGTATTGAAACAATTAATGCCCTCTTGCCAGATCTATTTGATAATTTAAAAAAAATTCTTAATTTTGAGAAAGATTATTTAATCCAGGCTTTAGATGGCGAAAGAGTAAAGCTTCAGCTTAAAGATAAAGAGTTAACCCAAATAGATATCGAAAAAAAGGAACAGTTGCAAGATGCTTCGCAACAGCTCCAACAAAGGCTTGCTGAGCTTCAGTTAAAGGGTAAAGATTTGCTTCAAAAAGACGCCATTATACGAGAAAAGAATGATCTGTTAAAGCAGGTTTCCGAGCAGCTTCAACAAAAGCTTTCCGAAGCAGATGTTCTTAAAAGACAAATTGACGCTTTTTATTCTTCAGAGACATTTAGGTATGTGGTTCGTCCGTTATGGGCAATGCTTGAGTATATAAAGAAAACTCGGAATGGGCATAAGGGAAGAGAGGCTGAAAAGCGCGTTTTGTTTATCAAGCCCCAACAAGTATCTGTTCGGGATACTGAGAAGATATTAGAAGAATTCCAAGAGCAATATCCCTGCGCACGAATTTCCTTAATTGGTAATTTGCTGGTAGATGATTATGGGCGATTATCTCGAAATGCTACGATCAACGAGGGGTTGTTGTATTGTCCCGATGCCAGAAGCTTTAGCATTTTAGAAAAAGTGCGGTTGACCTTACAGTTGCCAAGAAAGAAATATGCTGTGGCGATAGTGCTGGCAGGGCAACGGTTTTATCTAGGGTATACTCTTGCGAGAATGTTGGCTCTTTTAAGCGGCGCAAGAGAAGTTAAACAAATACTGGTTGACAGAGGGAGCGGAGCGGAAAATCGCCTGGAGTCCATGCCTCTTAAGAAAATAGCGATAGTGAGGGATATGGTTGTGCAGAGTATAGTGCACTTGCTTAATGGCTTTTTTGTGTTAGGGGTCATGCTTCTTTTTTTCATCTTTATAATCATTGATTTAAAGATCAGAAAATTAATATATAAACTGAAAATCTACTTCTTCGCTAAGATATGAATATATGTTTCCTATCCAGAGAGTATCCTCCTAAGATTATTGGTGGCGTTGGTACCTATACCTATGAAATGGCCCAGGCATTACGCGCGTTAGGCCATGGAGTGTACATCATTACAGAGGCTATCGGTGAGGAAAGGGAATTGTATGAGGATGGCATTTATGTAATGAGAATCGCCTGCCGGGATATTCCCTTATTTGCTCCTTTTAGAAATGTGCTCAAGATGACCATTGATCGTTTAGAATACAGTTATGCCGTATCAAAAAAGTTGAGCCGCATAGTTGAAAAATATAAAATAGATATCGTTGAGAGCTGTGAAGCTCGGGCTGAAGGATTTTGGTATTATCTGTTTCATCGTAAGCCGCCTTTAATCATTAAATTGCATACACCAGAAAAGATAGCATTTAGGCTTGACCGCATAACTGAGAGCTTAGATGTAAAAATAAGAAATTTATTAGAAGAATGGTGGATTCTTCGGGCAGATAAGATAGTCGCGGTAACAAAGGCCATAGCGGGATTAGTATCGCACTATTACCATATTGAGTTAAAAGATTTATCTCCAGTATATTATCCTCTCAACGCGGAACTGTTTAAGCCAAATGGTCACCTATCAAAGAATACGAATCCGGTAGTTTTATATGCGGGAAGGCTAGAGGTAAGAAAAGGTGTGCTCATATTATTGGAGGCAATCCCTTTGGTTATTGCAGAATTTCCCAATGTTCAATTCTATTTTGTTGGTGCCGATGCAGGCATTAAATATCGCATGGATAAAATGATTGATAGGCTTGGATGTGCAAAAAATATCACTTTTGTTAGTCAAGTAAGTAGAGAGGAAATGGTCTCTTATTATCGGTCTTCCGATATATGCGTGTTCCCCTCACTATGGGAAAATTTTGCTTTTACTGCGCTTGAAGCTATGGCATGCGCTAAGACAGTGATCGTTAGCCGTACAGGAGGATTCCTTGAAATGATTGATGACGGGGTAACTGGTATTTTTTGTGACCCCGAGGATCCCTGCGATGTAGCGGAAAAGATGCGATGCGCTCTAAGAGATGCCTCATTTAGAGCGTCTATAGGGGAGCAAGCAAGGGCCAGAGTATTACAGAGGTATGCCCCAAGAAAAAAGGCAAAGGAGATGGCTGAAATTTATCAAAAAATGCTTAGCAGAAATAATCATGATAAAAAGGGAGAGTAGTTAATGAAGTGTTTATTACAGGTGCCAGGGCCATGGTATCGCTCTCTTGTTGAGATTTGCATGAGACGGCCAAGATAAGAAGTACAGCCTTGTGGGTAAAAGGTATTCGAAGTGTTATTAATCCCTAGCATTAAATCAAATCCAGCTAAGCATAGTATATGCTCATCAACCATATTCTCAGAGATGGAAAAACAGGGTATTGCGGGCATCCCTGTAAGGAGAGGTAACTATTGCCTTATGTTTGGATCATAAGGAAAAATGGTTAGATGTAGAAAAATGGGAAAAACAGCCCTGAGAGATATTTATTTGTTAAATGAGTTTACCGATATATGTAATTTGAAGTGCATTATGTGCGACCATGGGCGCGGTAAGAAGATCCATGGAGAATATCCTCTTGGTATCCTGCCAGACGAACAGTTCCAGCGTATCCTTAATCATATCAAGTATCAGGGAGTGCATATCAAGTGTTTTCACGCAGGATGGCTCGGCGAACCTCTTTGTCACCCCGCATCTTCCATCCTGCTTGCGCAATTATTTAGGGAAAACGCATTGTATAATTATTTTGACGGTTTTAGCATGAATACAAACGGTATATTGTTGCATAAGGAAATAAGTAATGTTTTTTTAGACTATGCTCAGTTTCTAGAAGAAAAAAAATCAGGGTTTGTTAGGATTCATATGTCGCTTCATGCAGCAACAAAAAAAATATATGAAACAATTACCGGTAAGCAGGGGGAAAATATTGGAAAGGTGTTGGATAATATTGATTATCTTATGGCAGAAAGAAAAAAGAGAAACCTTCAGTTGCCAAACCTAACGTTTCTTTTTGTTGTGACTGAGAGTAACAAAGACGAGGCTAAGGCATTTCTTCGTTTTTGGCAGAAAAAACTCAAAGAATACAACAGAAAATTTGAAATTATATTTGATTGGCCAAAAGATGCTCCAGGGATTGATACCGATGCGATATATTTCAGGAGAGAAATTGCCTATGAACAATATAAGGCAGAACAATTGCACAAGCAGGTAGCCTGCCGGCTTGGACTGATACCTAAGCCCATGATGAAGGAACGGATTATTAAATCAAACGAAGTGTTGCGGAAAACTGTAGAGGAAAACTACAATTATCAGAGACGACCATGTCCTGCCCTCTTTCGTACTCTCGTGGTTCATAACACAGGAATCGCAGTCCCTTGTTGCAGCGATTTACGCTTGGAATTGAAGGTAGGGGATTTGACAAAACAATCCTTAGACGTAATCTGGCATGGTGAGGCGATTACGGAAATGAGATTGGCGCATATACGGGGTGATTTCGCAAAATATAACCGTTGTTGTTATTGTAACAATATTGATTCATTTGTAATTTCAGATGATGAAATAGTGCAGTATCTCGATGATATTGGCAGAAAAGATGAAATTATGCCTTTCTTAAGGCGTATGCGTAAGATGGAGGCAGTGTTACCGCTGCGCCTTCGGGAAAGATTAAACATCTGTTTGGTTTCTCGTGAGTATCCCCAAGAAACAGGGTGGGGGGGGATAGGAACGTATACTTATCAGTTAGCCACGGGATTAGAAAAGAAGGGGCATACAGTGCATGTGGTTGCTTTGAGTTTAAATGGGAATAAAGAATATACGCAGGATCATATTTATGTCCATCGCATAGCTGCTTCCGGCCTATTTTGCTTTAAGGGTTTTTTCCCCGAGTTTCTTACTCGGTTAGAATATAGTTATCATCTCTACAAAACATTGCAGCAGCTTATTCGTAAGTACAGTATTGATATAGTAGAGGCTCCTAACTTCTTCGCGGAGGCCTTTATTTATTCTTTATTCGGGAACGTCCCTCTGGTGATACGGTTACATTCATCCTTTAAAGAAATAATCAAGGCATACGGATGGCCGTTTACCTTAGACCGGAAGCTAAGTTGTTTTATGGAAGATAGTGCTATTATCCGTAGCGATTTAATAACGTGTTCAACGAAAATATGCGCTCAGTCTATGGCGGAAGAAGCGGGGATTGATGTTCGCAGGATTGCCGTGATTCCTTTAGGTGTAATGCTTCCTGATATCCAGGAGGAAAGGCTTGGAGATAATTATGAAGATGATGAAACGTTGCGGGTACTTTTTGTTGGAAGATTGGAGCGAAGAAAAGGCGTGCATATTTTAATGCAGGCTATTCCCAGAATCTTAGAGGAAATGCCTCATGCGCATTTTACCTTTATCGGCAGGGATACCTTTATCAATGCCAAAAATTCCGCTTTCACAGGCTCAAAGAAGGAATCATTCAGAGAGTTTCTTTTAAAAGATTTTCCTCAGCGCATGAAGGGTAATCTTCATTTTCTAGGATTTGCTGAGGAAGCAGAATTGCGGCATTATTTAAGAAACTGCCATTTTCTCGTTGCGCCTTCCTTATATGAAACATTTGGATTTATTTACATAGAAGCTATGTCTTATGGAAAGCCTGTAATTGGTTGCAAGGTCGGAGGTGTGTCAGAAGTCATTATTGATCAAAAAACAGGAATAGTGGTGCCTCCTGCAGATTCAAATGCCCTCGCGCAGGCAATAGCATATTTGCTTAAAAATAAACAGGTGCGGGTTAAGATGGGTCAGGCAGCGTTTGAGCATGTTAAGAATAATTTTATTTGCGATACAATGATTGAGAGGACGCTCAATGCTTATAAAGAAGTCTTGCGCAGAAAATAAGCAGGAACCTTTACTTATGTATAATCCAAAAGACCAAATCACCCGTCATCTATTTTCTTAAAGCCCGAATGGTTATGATGTCCACAGAATGAAAATCATGCAAGTAACGCACAGTTTCCCGCCGTATACCTTTGCCGGAACTGAGGTATATGCATATGCCTTAGCAGTAGAGTTGTCTAAAAGGCATAGGGTTTCAGTAGTGTTCAGGGTCAATCAGCCTCATGAAAAAGAATATGCGCTATCTGTTAATAATCGCGGAGATTTTGCAACGTACAGTATTAATAGAACATTTAATACGTGCGATTCTTTCGGCCAGACATATGATGACCACATAGTATCTGCTATAGGAGGGAGGCTTTTAGACGAAGTTAATCCCGATGTGGTGCATATCCAACATCTTTTATTCCTTTCTATAGGGATTATTAAGGAAGCTTGGAAAAGGAGGATACCTGTAGTTTTTACTCTCAATGATTACTGGTTAATGTGCCATAAGGGGCAGTTAATCAAAAACGATTTTAAGGTTTGTCAAGGATATACGATAGATGGCTGTAGAGTGTGTTTGGAAGCGCAGTTGAGTATAACAAAATATAGCATTTTCTTTTATAATCTTCTAAGGAGGCATTTGCCCGTTCAGCTAACACAGTTTGTAAAGAGCCTTTATATACTATTTGCCAGAAAAACATTTTTGAGCCAGAGGAAATCCTCCACGTTAATTTTAAAGCGTTATGCGTCTATGCAGGCAATAACTTCACGTATCGACTATTTTGTCGCGCCATCTCAGTTCATCAAAAAGAAATTCATCGCATTCGGGTTCCCTCAGGAAAAGATATTTTTCTTTTCCTATGGAATAAAACACCGAAGCGTAAGCCCTGGGGATAAAACTTATTCCCCTAATTTAAGAATAGGCTATATCGGGACGTTAATCCCGACGAAGGGGGTTAGTATTCTGATTTCCGCCTTTAGAAAGATTATTAAAAAGAATATCAGGCTCAGTATCTATGGGAAATTAGCCCCGTATGCTGGCTATGAAGCATATTATAGGCAGATTATTAAAAGTGCGCGCGATGAGAGAATTGCCTTCATGGGCCAATTCGACAATAGCAAAATTTTTGATATATTAAGAAGTATCGATATTTTAGTTGTTCCTTCTCTGTGGCTAGAAAATTCCCCTTTGGTTATACATGAAGCCTTTATATCAAAAACGCCTGTTATCGCATCGCGAATCGGGGGGATCCCTGAGCTCATCTGTGATGGCATGAACGGTTTGCTTTTTAACCCCGGCGATGCCGATGATTTAAGTGAGAAAATAAAGCAGGTTATGGAAAATCCTGAAATACTCGCGTGCATGAGAAGAAACATGCCGGCTATTAAAAGTATAGAAGAAAACGCTATGGAAATGTTAGAGGTGTATAAGAAAGCATCTATGAATTGTGGCACGGTATGATAGTAAATCCTGTGTAATGTTCTGGCAGCCTATGATGAGCGTAGCTTTCTTTTTCTTTTTTTTGACTTCTTCGGCCTTGGCAGATACGCTTGAGAGTACGCGCGTCGTGAAGGAGGTTGTAATAAAGAATGTCGTAAGGCCGCTTGAAGAAGTCTCTATAGAGATTAAAGTCGATATTTCTTTAAAGCAGCTAGAATTCAAAATTCAAGACGCAGCGGGGAGCGTGTATGATAGGCAAAAAGTTGCGGTTCACGGGGGCGTAGCGAAAACGACCACTTTTGTCGGCGGCGCTATCGGGGTGCATACGTTATCAATATTCTTAAATCAGGAAAAAATAGGTGTAGCGAATTTCATGCTTGATCCGGAGACTTTGATACAGACAAAAGGCGGGAGGATTGATTCTTTTCTGGAAGGGTTAAAGTCGCAAGTAGAAAAGGATAGAACTATACATATGGTTAATAATGAGCCGGTTAACCTGTATGCCGTATGGCTTCGAGATCATATTTATGAGATGAAAGGGTACAAGTATTGGGAGAATGATGTTGCCTCAGGATTCGGCTTTTTTTTAAAAAGGCAGCATCCCAGGGGTTTCTTTTATGAGATAAAAGTCCCCCCCGAAGATCCTCATGTGGCATGTGTTTCTCCTGAATGGATTAGCCCTGATAAAAAGAATAACTTTATTTTAGTGAGATTAGAAATAGAGGCGGATATTGAGTATTTGATGGTGGAGGCTTTATATACCATATGGCAGGCAACCGGCAATAGTGTTTTGTTAGAGCCATATTTATTAAAGGTGGAAAAGGGATTGCTGTATCTCATGAGCGACCCTGACAGATGGTCATCTCGGCATGGTTTGGTCAAGAGGGCATTTACCATAGATACATGGGATTTTACCTATGCTGCCGATACTTGGGATAGAAACATAACAGAAGATACTCCTATGGCAATTATGCATGGGGATAACAGCGGAGTTTACTATGCCTGCAGAAAGTTATCGGAACTTTATAGGCTTTGCGGGAATATTCGTAAGTCAAGATACTGGAGAAGAAAGGCAGAACAGTTTAAAAGAAATACTAACAGGGTTTGCTGGAACGGAAAATTTTATACGCATCAGATTCATTTGGGCAAGATTCCCGATACAGGGCTCAAAGAAGAAGTGATCTTGAGTTTTAGCAATGTGTATGATATTAATCGCGGCTTGGCAGATCATCAGAAAGCAGTCAGCATCATTAAGGAGTATATTAAAAGATACAGAGAGCAAAGGAGTGAATATTTTGCGGAATGGTTTAGCATTAGCCCATCGTATGCTGAATTCCCGGGGAATTCTTTCCCGGGGTATACAGCAGGTAGTTATATTAATGGTGGCATAGCGTCTTTTGTAGCCGGTGAGCTGGCAAAAGCATCCTTTAACCATGGATTTGAGACGTATGGGCTTGATATTATCAATCGCCTTTATAGCCTGTGGCAAAAGGATGGAAGAATATATTTTCTCTATACACGAGAGGGTAATGATCAGGGGGGAGGGCCTGAGGCATGGGGAGCTTCAGCGATTATTTCCGCTTTGATTGAAGGTCTGGCAGGTTTATATGATAAATCTTGTCTATTTAAAAATGTAGAAATATCTCCTCGTTGGGCAGTAAGTAACGATAGGTATGCTTGGGTAATAGCGAGCTACGGCGCTTCAAAGGCATATTGCAGTTATATTTATACAATTTCTCCCCAAGGAAATAGTATTACCTTAAAATGCACAAAATCAACCCGCGGGGAATATTCTTTTCATATCCTTTTGCCAAGCGGTAAGTTAGCGAATGCGGTTATGTGTAATTCTAGGAAGATTCCTTTTCGGATTATAGATATGGAAGGCTCAAAGTATGCTGATTTTAAACTTAACTCTGAAGCGGTTATCCAGGAAATAGTCATATATTTGAAGGATGAGTTCTAACGAATGAAAGTCCTACTTCTAAAACCATGTTGGCCGTATCCTGTCGGAGATGATTTTATCTATAACCGAATATGGCCTCCTTTATGCTTAGCCAACTGCGCTGCCTTGTTGCTACGAGAGGGACATACGGTAAGAATATTCGACGCGCATGCAGAGAGGACTCCCGCGGATAAAATTAAAGAACATGTATATGGTTTTGATAAAATATTTATAACTTCTTCAGCGTTAGACAGATGGCAGTGCCCAAATCTAAACATAGAGCCTTTTTTACGCGCAGCCCGTCTGATAAGAAAAGAAAACGACGAACTCTATGTGATGGGTTATCATGGGACTGTAAATCCTGATGAAATCTTATCGCTGACAGGGGCGAAGGCGATTATTAGGGGGCAGCCAGAAATAGGCGTTTTAGAGATATGCCAGAATCAAAGTTTATCCCGTATAAAAGGTATCAGTTATAGAAGCAGCGGTAAAATAATATCTACTGCCGAGAGAGCTGTGATAGACTTGGATACTCTCCCTGTGCCCGCCTTTCACTTGGTTAATTTTAAGTATTATTTTTATGAAATATTAGGGAGCAACTTTGCGTTGTTTGAAGGCTCGCGAGGTTGTACGCATGGGTGTACATTTTGTTCTAAGGTAATGTTTGGAGTTACCTTTAGGCAGAAATCACCCATGAGGTTAATGGAAGAGATTGATAGAGCAGTCAGAGAATGTAAGATAAAAACAGGCTATTTTATAGATCTTGATTTTACGCTTAACAAGAAGTGGGTTGAAGAAGTCTGTAGCCTTCTTATAGAAAGAAACTATGATTTTGAATGGTGCTGCCAGGCAAGGTTAGATGAAGTTGATGCGCCGCTGCTAAAGAAGATGAAACAGGCAAAGTGCCGGTTAATTCATTATGGCGTGGAAACAGCCTCTGATAAGATGTTGAGGCTGGCGCATAAAGGCTTAACTACTGAGAGAATAACAGAGGGGATACGATTGACGCAGGAAGCAGGGATTAAAACATTGTGCTTCTTTATGATAGGGTTATCATCTGATAGTAGGGAAGAAATGAGGCAGAATATGGCGTTTGCCCATAGATTAAATCCTACGTACCTGCATTATCATCTTGCCGTTTCTTATGGCGCATCCTGTATTCAGGAGAATAGCCTTAATCTTCCATGCGATGTGAGCAGGCGAATGATTAAGCACGCCATTATGAAATTCTATCTTCGCCCAAGGTATATAATCCAGCGTCTGAAGCAGAAGGAAGATAGAAAAGCCATGCTCAGGCAGTTGAAACTATTATATGCATATATACGATGAACATAAAGAGCGGCTTGTTGGAAAAGAAAAGCATGGCATTGAGTATTTTTAGTATTGCAGCCATTATCTTTTGTTCCCCTATTTTTCATAACTTTAGCTATTTAGGGCAGATGGATTGGGACCAGTTTACCTTTTGGAATGCGGTTCCCAGAAAAACGGTCCTGACGTATCATCAATTTCCTCTTTGGAATCCTTATGGTAACGGCGGAAATGTTCTCTTAGCCCATCCCCACTCCTCATTTTTATCTCCCTTTTACCTTTTCGTATTATTTTTTGGCCCGGTAACCGGGATAAAATTGGAAATTATAGTTCTTTTAATTATCGGAATGCTTGGGATGTTTTTATTGTCTAACCATATGGGGGGGAAAGGAATATCCTCATATGCGCCATCTTTTGTTTTTATGTTAAGCTCTATTTATCCGCTGCATTTAACTGAAGGCCATGTGGAGTGGTTAGGGATGGCATTTGTCCCATGGTTATTTTTATCTTATCTAAAGAGTATAGATAATAAGAACTATGTATATGTGGCACTATTACTTTTTGCGGTAATGGTATTAGGGGGTGGCGTTTATATCTCAGTAATAATGGCTGCATTTCTTACGCTCTATTCATTTGTTATGATTGTGCGAGAAAAAAGAATCGTGTGGCTTAGAAATATAGCTATTATCTTCGCGGGCGTTTTCCTGCTCTCTTCGATTAAATTGTTCCCTATGCTTGAGTTTCTAACTCATTCCCCCAGAACTATTGAATCTACGGAAAATATAAGCCCGTTGTTACTTCCTACTATTTTGTTAGATAGAAATCAAGGTGGTTTATATGCTCAGACTAAATGGAGTGCTCCTGATAAGAAGGCTTTTGTCGGGAACAATGTAGTGATAGATTACGGTTGGCATGAATATGGCGCATATATAGGAATTATCCCCCTGCTGTTATTTGCCGGGGGCATATTTTTTAGCTTTAAAAAACAATGGCCATTCCTCTTGATTGGAATTATTTTTCTGATACTGAGCTTGGGGCGAGGTTTTCCCATTGATCTATGGCGGATACTGCATTTTTTACCAATCTATGATTCCCTCCATGTACCTTCAAGATTAATCCTTATTTTTATTTTCGTTCTTTCCATCTTTTCCGGTTTATGTTTATCAAAAATTGAAGAAAACATGAAAAAAATGAATACAGGCAGGGCAGGAGTATTTCTGATAGTTTTGTTCATTTTTTTAGATTTATATTTAGTGAATGGCTTTATTTTAAAGCAGGCATTTGTAATTGCACCAATAAGAGTTGAATATAACGCAGAATTTAAGCAAAGGTATGATTCCGTTAATTTTTATCCCGCTATTAGCCGCAGCGCTATGTATCCCATCTTTTTAAGCAATAGCGGGATACTTGACGCGTATGAAGTGATAAATGTTAAAAAGGGAAATGTTCTTGCAGTTAAGGATCCTGGGTATAGAGGGGAGGTTTATTTAGCTGACGGCAAAGGTAGCGCAACGATTACTTCTTTTTCTCCCAATAGAATAGTTGTAAATGTTAACGCTCATGACGTGGATACTTTAGTTTTGAACCAGAATTATTATAAAGGTTGGAGGCTAAAAGGTTGTCATGATCCCAGAGTAAGATCTTTTAATGGCCTTATTGCAGCACATGTTGATTCTTCGGATAAGAAAGCAATATTTTTTTATATGCCAAAGAGTTTCATCATAGGGTGCCTTGTGACCGGTGCAAGCATAATAACAATATTTTTATTTTTGTTAAAGAGTAAACTGGCAAGCAATGATTAACAAAAAATTCAATAAAATATGCCTTATAAGGATGGATTCGCGTATTTTAAAGATAACAGCAGGACATCCTAAACATTTTTCTCCGCCTTTTACGCTAAAATATATACAGGCATTATTGGCTAAAAATGAAAATTTCCAGGTTAAGCTGATTGATTGCATAGTTACTTCGGTAGATTTGAAAAATCTTCTTGATCGTTCCCTGGACTGGGGCACAGAGGTAATGGTTGTTTCTAGCACTACGCATAGCAGGGAACTGGCAATGCAATTCTGTTCGTTGGTTAAGATGAAAAAGGATGTTTTTGTTGTAGCTGTTGGGCAAGGAGCAACCGCTCATTCTTTTGATTATTGCTTTCCATCGTCTCCTTTTGATGTTGTGTTGCGAGGTGAATCTGAGCAAGAGGTAATTTCTTTGCTTGAATCTTTGAATAGTGGGGAAAACCAGCAGCAGATCAGAGAAACATACCGTAAGAAGTTGAATGCAAAGGAAGTTACTCTAATTTGGGATTTGGATTCTTTGCCGTTTCCAGATTATGAGGATAGAGAAATAGAAGCCTACCGCTTTTTTTATCCTATAAGGACATGGAAAAGGCTTCGTTGGGGCCATATTCTTTCGTCCCGCGGATGCCATCACGGCTGCATATTCTGTTCTCAAATAATCAGGGAAACGTACGGGAATAAAATGAGATTAAGGGACCCTGTGAAGGTAGTTGATGAAATTGAATATTTAATGGGCAAGGGCATTAACATTATTGCATTTGATGATGATAATTTTACTGCTTCAGCGCAGCATGTTGTTGCAATATCCTCGGAATTAATAAAAAGAAAATTGAAAATTCGGTGGATTGCTCATGCGCGGGCAGATGAACTCAGTATTCCTCTCATGCATCTTATGAAAAAAGCGGGCTGCGTTTTATTGCGTTTTGGTATTGAATCGGCTTCAGCTCGAATTATCAGGATTCTTAAGAAAAATACCCGGGATACCAATTGGATAGAGACAATTGAAAATATCCTAAGGCATTGCAGAAAAACTGGAATCGCAACGCATGCCTTATTTATGGTTGGGAACCCTACTGAGACGTCGGAAGAAATAAAAGCAACGATACAATTAGCTGAAATATTGAAGCCGGATTTAATACAGGTGCATTTTTTTACTCCTTATCCCGGTTCAGTTATATATGAAAATGTCTGTAATCACGTAATCAGAAACCATCAATTGTCGCAGATGCATCATTATGCTTTCCCAAAGGTAAATTTAGCGTATGTTGATAGTGATGATTTAATGATGTTGCGTGCTCTATTCTATAGAAGGTTTCTATTGAGGCCGTCTTTTTTGCTCAAGCATTTTTCCCGATATTTTTTGTATTACCTTGCCAATGGCAGATGTAGATATGCGTTATTAAAGGTTTTTAAAATTTTATTTCAACGCAGAGCTGGAAAGCGGTCCCAATTCTGCAGGAAAAGAGACGGTGGTTTTTTGGCGCTCGATGCGCTTAATAACGGGATTATATGAAAGTTGCATTAATTTTTCCGACATATGCCCATAAAATATTTACTGAAAATTTGAGCACTGTTGATGAGGAATTTTGTGTCGCTCCGCCGATAATACTGGCCTATGTGGCTGCGATTCTTGAAAAGCATGGTCACGCGGTAATGTTACTTGATGCAAAAGCATTGACTCTTTCAAAAGAGGAGGCGTTGAAAAGGTTTGTGGCGTTTGAGCCGGATATATTAGGTTTTAGGGCCGAAACATACTATTTCCATGAAGCATTAGACTGGATCCGCTATCTTAAGGCTCATCTTGGAGTTCCGGTAATAGCAGGAGGAATTAATTTGACCTTGTATCCTCTCGAAGTTCTTTCTCACCCGGAGATTGATTATGGAATTATTGGTGAGGCTTTTGAGTCTCTCCCGCGGTTTCTTTCCGCTTTAGAAAATGGCGATGACTATTCGCGCCTGTCCGGCGTCGCCTATAAGGATGATGAAAATAAAGTAGTGATAAATCCTCCTGAGCATAAGGTGTACGATTTTGATTTATACCCCTATCCTGCACGGCATCTCCTGCCAAACGATAAATATTATTCTTTTGTGTCGCAGCGGAAAAATTTTACCATAATGCTCACGAGCACGGGGTGCCCTTATGGATGTTTATTTTGCGCGATTCCTTTTTCTTATAGGGTAAGGACTCCTGAAAATGTTGTTGATGAGATTGAAGTTTGTTATCAAGATTTCGGAGTGCGGGAAATCGATTTTTTTGATGCGGTATTGTTTATGCCCAGAGAGCGCATACGGGAGATTTTTCGCTTAATTCAAAGACGCAAATTAGATATAGAGTGGTCAGCCCGCTCAAGGATTGATGTAGTCGATGAGCAACTGCTCAAAGAGGCTGCACGGGCAGGATGCAGGCAAATATACTACGGCATAGAATCTGCAGATCAGCAAATTCTTGATAGTGTGAAAAAGGGGATACAGCCAAAAGCCGTAATTGAAACGATAAAAATTTCTAAGAAGTTTGGTATACGGACTATGGGTTTTTTTATGGTGGGTAACCCCGGCGAAACCAAGGAAAGCGTGCGTAAAACTATAGAATTCTCAAAAACCTTAGGTTTAGATTTCATCCAGGTTTCGCGGACAATCCCAAAGCCAGGGACAGAACTTGATAATGCGATGATGAAGGTGAGCATGCGTGATTATTGGAGAATGCATGTGCAAGGTGAAGAAATAGCGCATAGATTGCCAACCCCATGGGTTAATTTAACTGAACAAGAAAAGGAGTCTTTGGCAAAGGAGTTCTATATAAAATTTTATTTTCGCCCAAGAATTATAGCGCAAAGGATACTGCAGTTGCGATCATGGGAGGAATTTATAAGGTACATCAGAGTTGCGTTGAAAATCATATTCCAGAAATCAGAATTAAGCTTGAGGCGTACGGGGAGCGAAATAAAAAACTATGAATAAAAGGAGTTTAAAGAACAGAAGCGCAATAGTGCCTTGTCAAATAATAAAAACCAAAACAGTGTAGCGGGGTGCGCGAGCTTTTTTTATGACGCTACTATGAGTCAACGCAGGGCGCTTGCGCTTTAAAAGGACAGAATGCATAAACCGAATAAGGTTGTTTTTATCAGGTTCCCAAAAAACTTACAAAAAAAATCCCATCCGACTGAAACGGTTTGGCCTTTTTCCATAGGCATCGCAGGGACTATACTAAAGAGATTGGGCTTTTCCATAAAGATAATTGACCTTCAGGTTGAAGAAAATCAGAGATATGACAATGCCATGCAAGCTATTCTGAGCCTTGATATGGATATGCTTTTTGTCCAATATGAAACGCTTTCACTTTGTTTGGCTTCGTCTTTTTGCGCCCAGTTAAGAAAGGTAAAAGAAAATATTATTGTCATTGGCTTTGGACAGCATGCTTCTGCTCTTCCTCGTGAACTTATTGAGAGCCATGGGGCAGATATCTGTATCACTACTGACCTTGAGTTTGTTATAGAGGAATTAGTTCATGCTATTCAAAATGATAGTCTCGTAAAACTTAAAAATATCGCTTACAAGGATTGCGAGAAGGTTATTATTAAAGAAAGCGCTGTGCCTGATTTTCATCCGGATTCTCTTCCATTTGTTGATCCATCCCTTTTTCAGCTTACTCGATACAGGCGAAAAAAGTTTCCCAAGCCATTCTTTTGGGGAAAGGACTGGGGTTTCGTCAGAACAAGCTTAGGGTGTCCCTACCATTGTATATTCTGTTCGCCTCTTCTAAGGCATTCCATAGAGAAGGCATACAGGGCCCATTCAATAGGGTATATTTATAGGCAAATTAAATATTACAAAGAAGAGTTTGGGTTAAGGACTTTTTCTATGGAAGACGATATATTCTCCATTGATGAAGACAGGACCCTGCGTCTTTGCGATGCGCTCAGAAGCCTAAGAATAAGATGGGTTGTTGATGGGGCCAGGGCCGATAGGTTATCCGCGGCGTTATTAAAAATGATGAAGCAGGCCGGATGTTATGGAATAGGTATTGGTATCGAGTCAGGAAGTCAGAATATTTTGGATAGTTTAGGAAAGCAGCAAAACAGGGAAAAGATAAAAGAATGCGCCCTTACTATAAAAAAAACAGGCATGCTGTTGGTCGGGTACGTTATGGTGGGAGCTCCCCGTGAGACCGAGCATGAGGTAGAAGAAACCTTTCGCTTGATACGTGAAATAGCTCCCCATGTCCTCTACGCGCACTATTTTATCCCTTACCCAGGCTCACAGGCATATGAACTATTTAAAGAAAAGCTTTTTCTTGCGCATATGACGCATTATAGATACCCTCGAGTGAATTTTAGCAATATGGATGCTATAGTATTAAGGAATTGCATGAAAACGCTCTATGCCCGCTATTATTTATCTTTTAGCTACCTAAAAGAATATATAACAGGGAGATTGAAATATGCGCTCTTTGATATACATGAGGTAATGTTACTTAAAGATGCGATTGTATTTATTATGCGTGGAAATCAAAAAGATGAGACTATCGAAAAAATTGAAAGCTTGTAAGGAGATTTTTAAGATAAAGATGTTCGGGAAGAGAATGCCTTTAGCAGTGACCTGGAGTATTACCGATAGATGTAATTTTCAGTGTTACTATTGCGGCAGGTGGAAGATGAGTACGCAGGAGCTCTCAACAGATGATGCGATGGCGCTTATATCGGGTCTTGCAAACGCGCGGTGCCTGAGAATAGTCTTTGGGGGAGGGGAACCGTTATTGAGAAAGGACATAGGGCTATTAATTGATTTCTGTAAGAAAAAGGGGATTTCTACCGGCCTGATCTCAAACGGTTATTTTCTCGCAGAAAGGATAGACGAAATAAGGAATATTGATACGTTGGCATTGAGCATTGACGGAATTGGAGGAGTGTGCGATTTTATAAGGGGTACGTCAGGAGCCTATGAAAATGTCGTGGCGGCCATTAAAATAGCGAGGAAGAAAAAAATAAGAGTAATCCTGAATACTGTTTTAACAAGGTATAATCTGGATCAGGTAGATTTGATTATAGAGTTTGCCACGAAACATGGTGCAGGGGTGATGTTTGGCCCTGTGAGCTCTATTCACTTCGGAGGCAGCGCAATAGATTCCCTAGTACCCGGCAAATCGGAATTTCGAAATATCATTGATACATTAGTTGGATACAAAAAAGATAAAAAACCTATACTTAATTCTCTTGCCGCGTTACATTATATGCATGATTGGCCATATTATAAGCAGATACCTTGTTATGCGGGAAGGGTTTTTTGTCATATTTCAGCAAACGGCAGTTTTTATCCCTGCGTGGCGCTGGAGGGCAGCGTTACGGCATCTTGCCTGCGTCATGATTTTAGTGAAGTTCTGGAGGCAGTTTCGCATAAGACAAGGCATTGTAATGGATGTTGGTGCACAGGGACATTAGAGTTTAACCAAATGTTATCCCTCAAACTAACGGCATTGATGAGTATTTTACATTTCGCTACATCTCCGCCAAAAATTAGGAACCGAAGAATTCATGAGCCATGTAAGATTTAATGATTTCTGCGGAAGAGGCATGATAGGTAATGAGGAAAGGATGAGGCAGGCCTTTATCGGGTAGTTATGGTAAAACGTGATACGGTGAAATTTAATGGTGGTTATCAAAGAATATCTGTTTATGCCATTCTTTTCTTGGGGATAGGTGGGTATACTGTGTTCTTTACCGCTTTGCAAGTAATAAAATACAGGACCTTGTTTACTCTTAATCCAATTAGTTTAGCAGGCTTCAACCAAGTGGCAATTAATACCGCCAGAGGAATCCCTTTTTATTGTAGCTTTAGTAATGATGTCTTTGCCAATAATCATTTCCATCTCATTTTTATTCTCCTTGCATTAGCGTATAAAATATATCCCCATATCTATACTTTATTTTTTTGCGTAAGTTTTGCTTTAGGAATAGGAGGAGTTGGTATCTATTTGATAACAAAGAAGCTCTTTTCTAGTATTCGGATGGGTGTATTCTTCTTTATCGTATATTTACTCTCGCCCGTTTTGCATTTTATAAATTTTGTTGATTTTAGGCCAATTGTATTGAGCATACCTTTTTTTATCTTTATGGTTTACTTCTATATGGAAGAAAAATTTATTCCTTTCTTTGTTTTTTCATCATTATTTCTTATGTGCCAGGAACATTTGGCATTTTGCTTGATGATGTTCGGAATATCTTCTATTTTCCGGAGAAAAAGCCTTCAATGGATACTTATGCCAATTATCTATGGGGGAGCATGGTTCATAGTCACGGCAACAATTATTTTGCCTTCTCTCGGGTATGAAATCTATAGGCCCCTTGAGGATTACTTCCGCGGGGAAAGAAACAGTTTGGCGCACGGCTGCCTTTGGATACTGGAAAATCCTCTGGCAGCATTGAAAATTATGTTTTCTTCAAGCCATATTTCTTATTTGGCAATGATAGTTAATCCCGCTATTTTTTCCATGGCAATCTTCTCCCCCGAAATATTGGTTTTCGCCTTTCCAACTTTCTTGGAGTTGTTGTTGCGTACTGATGCGTACCAGTTTACTCCTGATTTAGCAACTACCAGTATTTCTCCTATTTTTGTTTGCCTATTTCTGGCGCTTGTCCATAGTTATAAGAAAATATTCACAGCCGTTAATTCTTTGAAGTTACCAAGTGCTATACAAATAGGTTTTAAGAAAATAATATTATTAGCTTTAGTTTCATGGACATGTACAGGAAATCTTGGAAATAATTTAATCTTTGATAAGAATAGCAGGGAGAAAGGAGTGGATATTGCGGAAAAATTCAAAAGAGCCACCAATATGTTTGACCCAGTTTTTTATACCATCGAGGAGGATGATTATCTGGCATGGCGTTTGATTTCAGCAATCCCTGTTGAGGCTTCAGTCGCTACAAGAGGCGATTTGTTGCCTGCTTTGTCGAATCGTGCCAGGCTCTATGAGTTTGGCAGAGTCGGTTTTCAGAAAAAAGAAAAAGAGGTGGGAGTAGGAAGTTACCTTTTACCTGACTATATAATTTTTAGAAGGAAAACGTGTTTTTACGGAGCATATAACGATGAGATCGATGACGCAATGGCGCTTGATTTTGCTCATAGGCTCATAAACGAGCATACGTATAACAGTGTTGTTGAAAATGATACCTTTGTGTTTTTGAAAAGAAATCCTTAGGGTTTTTCTTTAGCGTAGCACGTTGCTAAATAAAAATGTTTTATTCTGCGAGCATGGATGTAAAGGGATTGGCCAACCTGAAGGATAAGATGCGGCGTATTGTATCCTTTTCTTTGCCTATTTTGAAAGCGCGGTTTCTTAAGCGGAAAATACCGTTATTTGTAGGCTGGGAATTGACTAATCGTTGTAATCTGAAATGTAGATATTGCGGTGTCGCTCACGCGGTAAGGGGAGGGGAATTAGACACGCAACGCATTTTGTTAATGGTAGATGGATTAAAACTGTTAGGTACACGGTTTATCAGTTTTACCGGCGGCGAGCCTTTGTTACGGCCTGATATAGGTTTAATTATAGATTATTGCAGGCAAAAGAATGTTTTTACTTCTCTCAATTCAAATGGAATTCTGGTGAAACAAAAGATTTCTGAAATTAAGAATGTTAATTGCGTCTGTCTTAGTTTAGATGGAGCAGAGGAAATCCATGATTCTATACGAGGAGCGGGGGTCTTTAAAGCGGTAATAGAGGCTGCCAGGATTATACAAAGAACAAACATCCCGTTAAAATTTTTTGTCACATTAACAGGTATTAATGTAAATCAAATTGATTTCCTAATAAACATAGCTATGGAATATAATGCGGTTTTAGTCTTCCAGCCATCGGTACAAAATAAGCTTTATTCTAACGAGGTTAATGAGATATGCCTCTCGCGCGCAGAGAACGAAATGGTTTTTAGACAATTGATATGCCGCAAGAGAAGACTAAGGAAAATGGTGATAGCGAATTCATACATGAATTTAGCGCATCTTAGCCATTGGCCTCATCCTCGATATATCCGTTGCGCGTCAGGGCATATCACGGGCCGTATCAAGAGTAACGGCGATTTTGCCCCATGCAACCGTTATGCGCTTCAAACAGCCGCAGGCGCGTCTCTGAGCCCGATGGATTTGAAGAGAAAATACCTTGCTCTTCAGAATATTTCCTGCGAAGAATGTTGGTGCGCTAATCGGGTAGAATTAAACTTGCTCTTTGCCCTGCAGTTAGAGCCAATTATTAATAGCATTAGGTATTTAGCGAGCAATAAAAAATAGAATGAAAAAGCAGCTATGCAATGAATGCTGGCAGACAATAGCAGGGGTGAATCCTGCTAAGGAGGCTGTGCGTGAAATTGCGGAATAAGTTGAAGATCGCCAAAGAAACCTTAGAAGTAAAATTTCTTAAAAAGAAAATTCCTATAGCGGTGACATGGGCGATTACCAATACCTGTAATTTGCAATGTAGATATTGCGGAAGGTGGAAAACAAATTCTGATGAGCTGTCAACGCAGGAGGCGAAGATAATTATCGAACAGCTTGCTCATGCTGGGTGCATGAGAATATCTTTTTTAGGAGGAGAACCTTTATTGAGAAAGGATATTGGAGATTTAATTAATTTCTGTAAGGCGAAAGGTATTTCTATCAGTTTGATTTCGAATGGATATTTTGTTGCAGAAAAAATAAGCAAAATAAGCAATATTGATTTGCTGGAATTAAGCATCGATGGAATTAATGATGAGGCAAATTTCTTAAGAGGCAAGGGTCTGTATGAAAGAGTGCTCACCGCGTTTAACTATGCTCGCGGAGCTGGGGTAAAAACGGTATTCAAGACGGTGTTGACAAAATATAATTTACATCACATAGGATCTATCCTGGAATTTGCCGTTAAGTGCGAAACGGGGGTTATGTTTGGCCCTGTAAGTTCTCTTCATTTCGCGAATGAAGAAATAAAGGAATTATTCCCCGATAGGGGAGAATTCAGAAGGGCTATAGAAATGCTTATGTGTGAAAAGAAACGAGGCAAGCCTATAATTAATTCAATGTATGCCTTACGGTATATGAGGGATTGGCCATATCCGCATCAGTGCCCTTGTTTTGCCGGCAGGGCGTTTTGCCATATAGCGCCGAATGGCATGGTGTATCCTTGTGCTGCTTTGGAAGGCAAAATAGAACCTTTCGTTTTTAAGGAATATGATTTTAAGAATATACTTCGTATTCTTTCCCGCGCTGATTTTAAGTGTGATGGCTGCTGGTGCAAGGGGACATTAGAATTTAATTACCTCCTTGCGTTGAAGCCATCTGCGCTACTATCGCTCTCAGATTGGATGGTAGTCTATAAAGAATTGATGTAGAAATTATGGTGATGACATTAAGGAAGAAGATTGGGTTCGCGATCCCATTGTTAAATTTTCTTTTATTTAAGAAGAAAATCCCTTTTTTCATCGGATGGATGTTAACGGCACGGTGCAATAAGCAATGTAAATATTGCAGTATTTGGGATAGACGGGAGGCCGAATTGGATACCGGCACTATTATAGCTGTCGTTAGACAATTATCGCGGTTAGGAACCAAGTTTATTTCATTTTCAGGCGGCGAACCATTGTTAAGAGATGATATAGGGGAAATAATCGATTGTGTTTCGCACCATAAAATGTATGTAAAAATCAATTCAAACGGGGCGTTGTTTGCCCAAAAGATACACAGGCTCAGGAAATTGAACGAAATAAAGCTCAGCCTTGATGGCCCAGAGGAAATACAGGATGAATTACGAGGAAAGGGTTCTTACCGGGAAGCTATAGCTGCGGCTACTGACGCTAAAAGAAATATGATCAAGGTCAGTTTTAACACAGTTCTCTCAGCGCATAATCTTACCTGCCTTGGTTTTATATTGGATATCGCTAGGAAATTTGAGGCAAAAGTCACTTTTCAACCAGCAACTCCTTTTTTACTGGGAGGCGATAAAGTGAATCCCGTTACGCCTTTGCAGAATGACTACAGACGGGCAATAGCCATACTCATCAATACCAAGAAAATGAATAAGCATATAGCTAATTCATTTTCAGGGTTAGCGTATCTTTATCGCTGGCCCTATGCGGTAAGAAAAATGCATTGTTACGGAGGGCGCTTTGGCTGCCGCATAGAGGTTAATGGTGCTCTTTCCCATTGCGGCGTATATCGTCATAAGGAAGATAGTGGTAATTTACAGAATTGCAAGCACTCAGATTTTAAACTCGCGTTCCAGAGGCTCGCGGAGATTTATTGTAATGAGTGCTGGTGCGCTCCGGATATCGAGATAAATTCTCTAATTTCGTTGCAACCGGAAGTTTTATGGAATAGTTTATTTTCTGGTTAGGAATACTGCGCTATGAGATTTCAGGACACTATGAGCTATTTAATCAGGTTATTGAAGATCAAATTCTTTAATAATGGATTTCCCTTTGTTGTAAGATGGGATATTACGGCGCGTTGCCCCATGCAATGCAGATATTGCGATATATGGAAGCTAAAGATAAAAGAGTTAAATACCGCCACAATCCTGAGAATTATAGATGAAATGGCGCAGGAGGGAGTAAAAAAAATTTCTTTTTCCGGAGGGGAACCTTTGCTGAGGGAAGATATCTGCGAGATCGTGCATTATACCAAGGCAAAAGGAATATCCGCAGAGATTAATTCTACAGGGTATTCATTTGCCGATAAGGCGGAAAGATTGAAATCTCTGGATTTAATAAAACTAAGCCTTGATGGCCCAAAAGAAATACATGATGTAGTACGAGGCAGGGAAGGGGCGTATGATTCTGTTATTGATGCTGCTTTGGCTGCGAAGAAACAAAGGATACCATTTAGGTTTTGCGTTACCCTGTCAGGGTATAATATCCAGTATGTTGGCTTTTTACTGCAGTTAGCCAGAGATTGTGAAGCGAAGATTGTTTTTCAGCCGTTAAAAGATATCAGGTATTTGAAGCATTGCAGTTTTATCTTTAAAACGGAGGAACAGCTTTTCCCTGCTCCTGAGCAGTTTCAGAAAGCGATACATATGCTTTTAAAATGTTGTAAAGAAGAAAGGCGCCTGATAAGCAATAGCCCTCAAACTTTGAGGCATATATATTATTGGCCAAAGTATGCAAAGCTGAAATGTTGGGCAGGCAAGATTTTTTGCATGATAAGTCCATCCGGCGAGATTTCGCCCTGTGATCGTCTTTTTTATGATGTGCAACTGCCTAACTGCGCGCAGACATCCTTTCGTCAAGCAGTTACAATGATGCCGCGTTTGCCTTTTTGTGAAGGGTGTGGTTTTTGGGGGTCATTGGTATTGAATTACGCTGCCAATTTTAAAGCTGATTTGGAATTGCTGAGAAAGGCAGCTCAATGCTGAAAGACAGAGTGAACTATAAAAACTAATATGGCAAGGGTAAAATCTGTTAATGGTAGCTTTCATTATTCGGTGTTTATGCTTGTTTTTTTTATTGCTGCCTATACAGGTTTTTTTTCCTATTTATCGGTTTTAAAGTATAAAGCGTTTTTTTCCCTCGCGGGAGATGATCTGGCCATAAGTAATAATATTCTTTGGCATAGCGCGAAAGGTAATTTCTTTTACCAGAGTATAGGAGAGCACCTTTTAGATTTTCACGCGGGGTTTTTTTATTTTTTCCTTTCCGCAGCGTATAGGCTCTATCCGCACATCCCTACCCTTTTTGTATTTGAACATTTCGCATTGGCATTGGGAAGCATCCCTCTGTACCATATTGGGAAGAAATTATTTAATTCAAGGCGCATTGCTTTCGTATCTGCTGTAGCGTATCTTTTTTCTAATCATCTCCATCAACTCAGTTTTGCGGATCAGAATCCTATGGTAGCATTTTCAGTAACATTTTTCCTATGCGCCTTTTATTTCTTTTACAAAAGAAATTTAGCAGGATTTGTTATCTTTGCTTTATTAACGATGGCATGCCGTGAGGATGCCGCTTTCACAATTGCCGCCTTTAGCCTCTATGCTTTCCTGAAAAGAACTGATTTAAGATGGAAAGTTATCCCTGGATTGCTTGGGGGAGGGTATTTTTTGGTTTTTTGGCATTTTCTATCCCCTTTTTTGAATTACAGCCCGCACAATCATCCATATATATGGAATTTTTTTGGTGAAAATCAAAACAAGTATACCTTGAGTCAGCTGGTATTAAATAATTTTACTCATTTTATTCAGCGTATTATTCGTATTGATTCTTTCAGAACGATAGTAAATTTTTTTATTCACCCGGTATATTGCGTGTTTTTTTTGTTTTCGCCTCTCATTTTTGTGTTAAGCTTGCCAACGTTGCTCGCAATTCAGCTGTCTGCCCAAAAGTATTTTGTCAGTCTCGAGTCAGTACACCATTTTGCCTTAGGGGTGCCGGTATTCTTTTTGGCCAGTTTATCCGGGATTTATAACATCGCTGCATTATTACAGAAGAATGGGATTCTCCGCAGCCATTCAGCTAAAAACAAAATGCTTTGGTTGTTGGTTATCTTGTTTTCTCTATTTCAGGTATCTTCCAATTTCGGGAGGAATATCCGTTTACCCTATGGAGGATTGTACCGTGAGGATTTAGATATAGCCGACCATCGTTTTGTTGCAGCAAAAAATATGTATGACCCCGTCTTTTACCGACAAGATGAGCACGACAAGAAGGCATGGGATCTTATCACAATGATACCAACAGAGGCATCGGTTTCTACATCTAAGACTTATCTCGCAGCATTATCTTCAAGGGATAAAATTTTTTATTTTGGCACAAAAAGAGAGAGCAACGACTCTGAGGGGCATGATTTTGACGTTGACTATATTTTTTTGAATAAAAATAATGATTATTCAGGGTTTGGCGGAATAGAAATAGGCCATTCGGTTGTTGCTCAAAAAATGCCTATACTGCGTCAGAGATATACCGTAGTGCAGGAGACTCTGGGCTTTATTTTGTTAAGGAAACAACAAAGAGAATTATGATAATCTTTCCTTTACAGGAAAACGTATCCTTTATCGCCGGGAAAAACTTTGCCGTGGCGCCGCTATAGAAATGTTCTTTATCTCAATCGCGCTCCGGTGAGCGGAAAACAAAATCACTATGCCACATTTTCGTGATAAAAGAGGTTCTGGTGTAATGCTTTTTATTATAGCCTCGCCGTTACTTTTGTACCTTATAATCTCTCTGGCAGTTTTTGGCTTTTCTGGGAGCGCTTTTGATATAAGCGGCGCCTTTCATAGTTTACACATCCATCCACTCTTGAAATTCAGTTTACAGCTTTTTACTGCCTTGCTGGGGGTGTGGGGATTGTTTGTTTCTCCCGGGATGGCGTTTATCGTTATTCAGGATAAAAAAAGCGCCATAACGTTAAGGATGCTTATCTATTCGTTCTTGCTTAGTGTCGTATTGGTTGAAGGGGTTATCCTTATCTTACGCAGTATTAGTTTTCCTGAGGTAAACAGGCATGGATTTATTTTATCGATAGCTATGGTTACTTTATTGGCAGTAACTAAGGGATTGAGGGAGGGATATTATTCTAGTACTGGGTGCTCTCTAAAAATCAATAAAAAGCATATAGTGGCATGCGCGATGTTTATTTTTATTATCTTCCTAACCTCGTTACTTTTCTATAATAAGATATTTGTTGAGGATTTTGACAACGACGGGCATGAGGTGTTTTGGCATTCTCTTTCTCTATTCAATGCCACGCCCTATACCTATGTGCCAGAATTGGCATTTTTGTATCCGTTAGCTGGCATGAGTTTCTTTTCGCTATTCGGCAAATCAATTATTAGCTTAAGAATAGCATATTATTTTTATGTTTTTTTAATTTCTATTACTGCGTTAGCTATTGTGCATGATGGTAAAAACAAGGACAGTGTCCAGGCATACTTTTTTTTATTATCCCACCTAGTATTATTTACTATTTTTATGTTTTTTGAGCCTTATTGGGAACCCTATCATGTAGATGTAACAGCGGTGATAGCGGATATGCTTTTTTTACTCTTGGTTTTATGTTTAATCTATAGTCTGCTTAAGGAAGAGTATGCTTTCTCGCTTATTGCGTCTGTCTTGCTTTTTCAGTGTGTCCACTATGCTATAGGTATATTTCTATTGATTGTCATAAGCTATTGGCTGTGCTTCAAGGAAAGAAGGCGCGCCATATTCAGCTTTCTTCTAAGAATGGGGCTTATTGGATCGTGCAGTATAATTTTATTTTTATTACATGCATGGACTTTTGGTTATTTGTCTGCATGGCCAAAGAGTATTAGCGTGGAATTGCTAAGCCATCTTAATGTGCATAGCAGTAACATAAAACCAATAGTTTTCGTGGGCAAGTATATACTATTAGCCGGAGGGCTTCCTGGCATAATGATTTTTTTATTATTTCATAAAGATAGGACAATCCGTTTCCTTAACCTTGTAGGCTTGGGATATTTTCTAGTGTTATTCATTATACCAAACAAGACAGTCCATAATTTTACCCCTATAGCCTTGATTCCAGTGACTAGTTTTTTAATAGCCTTTAACTTCTCGGGAGCTCCCAAACTAAAGACATATCTGTATCTCTTAGGGTTTATTGTTTGTTGTGTTATGATGTGGCCTGTATCTTATCGGCCGCATACCTTATATCATGATTTTTGGTCAAAGGTTCAATTTATCTATCCGGATGATATAAACTATATTGATGAATTTGCCGAGGATAAGATCAAACAGATGTTACGGCGGAACCGGCTTTCTCATCTATTTAGCGGAAGCTGGGAATTGTACTCTTTTATTTCAGATGAAATATCGCCTCAGTTCATGTACTATTTCACGGATAATCTTGGCACTCTTGATGTATCATCCTATGGCTTAAAGGTCTTTTCTTCTTATGAGGGGGTATATCTCTTAGCCAGGGATTTCACGGAATTAGAGCAATGGCAAGGCATAAAAGTCGAGAAGGCCAAGGAGCGCTGCCAATATCTATGGCAATGGTATCAATAAAGCGAATACATTGAATGTCTAAACCTAGTTGTTGTGCCATAATCATTATCTTTCTTGCGTTAGTGCTACGATTGTCATATGCCATGAATGCCCCCCTGACAGGGGATGAAAAGGAGTTTAAGGCGGTGGCAGATACTATTTCATTTAATAGCCATCAAATGAATTTACCGGTTGAACATGATTTGATAAACCATCCATTATTAAGCGTCTACCTTTTGAAACTGGGGGCGGTTATTTTCCCCGGGTCAAAATTGGGAACTAGAATTTTCTCATTAGCATCTGCCTTAGGTACTTTTATTATACTGTATATTTTTTGCCGGCTGTCTTTAGGAGAAAAACATGCAATAGTCGCAATGGTATTACTTGGATTAAACAGGTTTCATATCGGAGTTTCGGGCAACGGTGTTGATGATGCGTTGTTATTATTTTTGTCTGTTTTAAGCATTTTTCTGTTTTGGAAAGCTATGACCTTACAAAAATCAGTTTATTTTATTTCCTCCGGAGCTATTCTGGGGTTAGCATATTTAGCTAAGGAATCAGTGGTTGTTCTGTTGGGCTGCTTTATAATCTATTTTCTCTGCGATAATGTATATGGCTGGAAAAAATTGATCCAAAACAGAAATACGCGTTTGTTATGGCTGTCTTTTTTTTGCGTTATCCTTATAGATATTATCTGGATATTAAAGCATGGGCCGGCACAGAGGTTACTATGCGGCAGGATTTTTTCGAATCTAGGGATAGGTGTTTCGGGAGTGGGTTTTTTTGTGACCGGTCTGCTTCGGTACATAAGAAACATTGATTATTATTCATTGGTGAGCTGGGAATATCCGGCAATGACATGGTATGAAGGGTTACTTCTTTTTTTATGCTCTATGGGAATAGTGGCTAGAAGAGGGCTGAAGACGAGCGCGTTAAAAATTATGGGCATAACATTTTTGCTATTTCTGCTTGCAACAAGCATATTTAAGAATGCAGAGTTCAAATGGGCTGAAGTCAGCCTGATCCCTGCGATATATTTAAGCAGTAGCGTTATCGTTAGAGGCATGGAAAAAAATGCTTTGATAAAGCCGGTTTTTTACATCTTTGTTTCTTTTTCCCTTTTGTCTGCGTGTATGCTTTCTTTCAACGCAAAATACGTGATGCCGCCTAACCGTTTTGCAAATAGAGTTGATTATGACATGGATTTAATGAAGTGGTATTTCGCCCAGAGGCGGATAGATAAAGCTATAGAGGAGGCCCGTGATGCTTTGGGGATTTGCCCTAATGAAGCAAGGATTCATAATTTGCTTGGAATTTTCTATGCGGCTAAAGGTGAAATGTCTGTAGCTGAGAGTGAATTTATCAAAGCCGTAGCCTTGAAACCAGATTTTATGTATGCAAAAGTGAATTTGGACTTGTTACAGAGTAGATGTGTAAGTTGCATAGATAGTTTTTTAAAAACATACAGTGACTATTAAACCTGAGGAATGGTGCAATGACAGCAAGGGAGGGCACTCATGTATTTTATTGCGCGTAATAATGTAAAATTATCAATGGCGACTATAGTAAGGACCTTCTTTGACAGAGGATTAAAGAAAGAAATCTGTGGCAACTACATCCAGGAATTTCAGAGAAGATTCGCTGAGTATGCAGGCGTGAAGTACGCGGTAGGTGTTTCATCAGCGAGAATCGGATTGTACGCGGTATTAAAATTATTGCATTTACATGAGGGTGATGAGGTTATCATGAGTGCGTATAATTTTTCTCCTGTTCCTCTATTAGTGAAATTGTTAAAGTGTAATCCTGTTTTTGTGGATATAAAAAAGGGGACCCCTAATATTGATGTGGAGAAAATTGAGAACGCTCTAGGGCCAAAGACGAAAATTATACTTGTATCCCATATGTGTGGATACCCGGTAGCTATGGAAAGAGTCATGAAACTTGCTGAAAAACACAAGGTGTGTGTTATTGAGGATTGTGCCCATGCCCTAGGCGCTACGTATAAAGGCAGGATGGCAGGTTCATTTGGGGATTTTGGAATTTACAGCTTTGGCTATGGGAAAATGATGCCCTGCTTTGGTGGTGGGATGATAACTCTAAAAGATGAGCGTTATTATGCTCAGTTACTCCACGTGATACAGCCTGTACGCGAGTTTTCTCTTGAAAAATGTTTGGCCACATTATTTTTCTATCTTTTCTCGCACAAGTATATATTCCCTTGGACAGTATATCCTTTTATGAGGCTCAACCCGGGTTTTGGTGACAGAGCTATCCAGGAAAAGGATTCGTATTCGCTTGAACCTTATTTAAAAAATAAATACGGGATATCTGCGTTTCAGGCAAAGGCCGGTATATTGCAGTTGAAAAATATAGCTGCGACACTTCAGAGTGTTAGAAGAAATTCAGAGGTTTTAAATGCATGCTTAAAAAACCTTCCGGGTGTAAACATTGCCAGTGAGGAAAAAGAAGGCCGGGCAGCGTATCTTTATTATCGTTTAGTAGTAAAAAATCGAGAGCATTATAGGAGGATTCTCCTTAAGGGGGGTATTGACATAAAGGTTGATTCAATGTGTACACCTTCAGATTTATATCCCTTTCTAAGGCAAGATGGCAATTTCAGGAATAGCGAAGATTTTAAAAAAAATAATATTGAGATACCAAACGGCCCTTCCTTTAGCCTAAAGCATATGGAATATATTGTATCTAAGATAAAAGAAGTATCGGTATATCAAGGGTAGGCTATCGCCTCATAGCTACAAAAAATGATGAAACGAAGAGGAAAAGTTACACTATTTGTTTTAAGCGCGTTTTTATTGTTTTTGTGGTTTTTCAGTATTGATAAGATTCTATTTGTGTATATTGTCCACTTAAGCAATGTTGATAACAAGGTCGCGAAGGCATTGCTAAAAAAGTCACACTTTGAATTATGTAAAACACAGCCCTATAGAGGCAGTAGCGAAAAATATCTTTTGAGGGATAGTAATAATAAGGTATGGCTGTTTAAGACTTATAGTGACCCTTTAGGAGCGGAAAAAGATGTCTTATTTTCTAGGTTAGCACAAATTTCGGGGATACGCACTTCGGTTTGTTACGAGATGGTTCTGCCAATTAATGATACTTTAGCCTATGGCTCAATACAAAAGGTAATAGAAAATATAGAAGCAATTCCTCAAAGTCTGGATTCTGCGCAGGCTTTAGCGATGATACGTGCGCACATATTTAAATGGTTGACTGGCGGTGACGAAATAGATGTTTTTATGGCTGATGGTAATATTGTATTATTGGACATAGGTGAAACTCTCGAGCAAAAGTCAAATACCATCAAGGCAATTTTTGAAGATATCTTCATGCCATTCATAGAAAATAAGCGAATTAACGAACAGAGCTATTACGAGGCAGTCGCCTTTGTAAATTTTATTCAGAGGGCGCCAGATAGGTGGTACCGCGGTATGCTTAAGACATTGTTTGCCTGCGATTATGAACAGCAAGCCCTTTTCTTGAATAGGAAAAATAACCTGAAAGATGAGTATATAAAATTTTATCGAGAGAATATCAACCGCCGTGCGCCAGAATATTATCGTAGCCAAAGAATCCCTTTGAAATTTTATTTTGACATCATAAAAAATATCCGCAAGGATATCGTTGTAAATATGAGATTATTGAAAGAAACAATTTCTCGCCCCCATGAGGTACAGACAGCGATAGAGGTTATTACTTCCAAGGAATGTTTGCGCTTGATATCCGGATTGCAAAGCCTGGAAAATAATGTTTTTTCTAACAGGGAGATAGCAATGCGTAAGAATGATATCACAGACTTGATGATGAGGCTTGAGCATATGCGAAAAGAGGAAAAATCCCTCTTAGAAAAGTTAGGCATAAGCATATATATGGCTCAACTTAAGAGTGATATCCCAGGGTTTGTCCCCGCTTTAAAGCGTTTTACTTTTCATCCTGAAGAATTGGCGGAAGTATATTTAGAGGCTGGGCTGCGAGTAGCGAGTGTTGAGTGGTTCCTTGCGTCCGAAGAGAATTTCCTAGGGGCATATAGCAAACATTTTATAGATGCTTTAAATTTAGTCAGAGACAAAGATATGCAAACCCCTGTTACGTTACTTGACAATAGTACTGATTACTGGTCTTTGCTGCTCCTTGGGCGCATTTTTGAAACAGGAAAGAAATATTGCCGGTTTTATGACGGTTTGCAGATTGACGAGGCTCTTAGAGCATATGCAATGGTGTTACAGAAAAAAAACAATTCTCTCACCGCGTATATTAACTTATTCCAGCTCTTTTTGCTTAAAAGAGATTCACATCACGCGGTAGAAATACTGGAAGAAATGTTAGCTCGGACTCCCGAAATAGCGACACTGTGGGATATCGATATGGATGCGATAGGAGAAATCTCAAGGCTTCCGGATGCCGATAAGATTAAAAAAATGAGAATGATTACTTTGGATAAAGAAGGATACTATGTAATGGCGCTATTTTATTTTGTTAAAAATGATTTTTTAATGGCTAAGAGGTATCTTGGTATAGCAAAGAGAATGGGGTTTGATGAAGATTTAATAAGAGAGGTAGTGATAAAATTGCCAATCGTTAAAATATCCGGGGAAAATGAATGAGGAGTTTTAAGAAGGTTCTGCCCTATGAGAGGGAAATAAGGAATACTATTTTTAGCGATATGCGTATTATTTTATTCGCAAATATATTGATAACCTGTGCTTTTTTTATAGAGAATGTGCACTCTTCTGTGTTGTTTCACGGTTTCTTTGTAAGTATATTAATTTTCTTCTTTCCGGGTTTTTTAATACTGGCAGGGATATCCCGCGGCAAAGGAAAAAGAGACGCTCTCTCGCAGCTATTTACGTGTATCATTATTTCAACGTTATTATTGATAGGCGGAGGCATTATTCATATTGCAGGTAATCTAAGAATGGATATAAGAAGTTATATATGGTATTTAGTGCTTATGATAAATCTTATTCTTATAGCTTCTTTTTTCTTTAAAAAAAAGACGCATGCTGATACCATGAAGACGAACCTATGGAAGGGGAAAAGAATAGCCGGAGTAATGAGCGTTATTGCAGTTTTATTTTTCGCATATGTGCTTTTTTTTTGGTTAGCGGTAGATATCATTCCTCCGTTACAAGACAACACCCTCACCACGCAATCGACAGCGTACGGATTGAGCGTCTATTTTATCCCGAAAACGTTCACCGATAGATATATTAGTTATGAGTTTGCGCATCCTTTATTAATGCATTTTTACACTGCGGGGGTTTTTTCTCTCACGGGGAATCTTGAAAAGGTTAGATATTATTATGATTATGCAAATGAATTCGAGGAATTATCGCAAAAGAAATTTTACAAGGGTGAATATATCGATTTGAGTATACAGAATTTTGGCGCGAGAAGGGTGAGGATAAATGAAGTTACAGATGATAAGCTTGTTTTTGATGCGTACATTCCTCAATTAAAGCCAAACCCCAGATTGCTGCCTATAGAAAAAAGTAGTCGGTTCGGTTTTATAAAAGATAATAATGTCAAAGAGGATTATATGCCAATTTTAAATGAAGACAGCGCAGGAGTGAATAGTTTACCAATTGATGTTATTAGAAAAGGCGAGTATTGGAAGATGGCAAGAAAGGTGTACCGGTTATTTTATAATACTCCTTATCTTTATCCTTCACGGTTGCCCAATATTGTTTTTACTCTCATGAGCCTTTTGTCGTTATATTATCTTTTATCTTTTATCAGCCAATCGAGAATTCTTGCCGGTTTAGGTGTCGTCGCCTTTGGCACTATCCCAGAGCTGCTTATAAGGTCTTTAGGAGGCTCTACTACCTCTATAAGCATCTTCGCTATGTTACTTATAATGTATTTTTACAGCATACATGAGCAGAAAGCATTATTTGCTGCTGCTTTCTTTGCTGGTTTGGTAGAGCATAAAATAATTGTTATTTTAATTTCACTATGCATTTTTGAATTCATCGTGAACAAGAGGCGTCTAGGTAACTATCGTCTATCTTTATCTGCAGTAGCTGGATTTATCGGTGGTATCGGGGTATATTGGATGTATGGGCTTTTTACCAATAGCCATGTTTTTCTGCAGGATCACTTCCGATACCATTTTATTAATAGAATATTCCATGTCGCAGATTTAGGATATACTGGATATCCTGGTATAGGTATGTTGTGGGTCATGTTTATAAAGCAGGCAGGCCTACTCTTGGTGTTTCCTGCATTTTTTGCTATGTTCTCCCTTTTTAAAGTAGAAAACCAGGTTTTCTGTAAACTCTATCCTTTGTGTTTCGCATGTGGAGCGATAGCCTTTTCTGTAGTTGACTGGAGAAGCACAAAACACTTGGTTTTGCTTACTCCTGCCTTGGTAGCCTCCCTTTTTTTGTATATTTCACTAAGGGGAAAGCAAAGAAGTATTGGGATTATCTGCGTTATTATTGCAGCGAGTGTGCTTAATAGTATAACCTTAATGCGCTTTATTCAAAGAGGAGATATGCAGGTTATCAGCGCTGCCTGGTGATGAACGCTGCTTTTGGTTAAGAAAAGGTATAGTAGCCCTAGGGAAAGCAGCGATATTTTCTACACTATGAGGTATTGCTTTTCTTAAAAATTGCAGTGCCCCATGAGCCAAAGTGTTTTCAGGCTGGAACCGGCTTTTTGTTGATAGAAAGTACTGTAAAGCGCTGGGGATAGTTTATAAAAGAGTTAGAAAAATGAATATAGTTTTCATTAGCCCAATCTGGACTGATGAGTTAGGTGTGTTTTCATCTATTGCCAGGAGAAGAAAAAGTCAGCCTCCTCTGGGTATTCTGTATTTGTCGTCAGTTGCGAGAAGGAGAAATCATCGAGTTAGGATTATTGATGCGGAGGTTGAAAAATATACAATGTTTTCGCTTGTCGAAGAAATTATCAATGGAGATGTTGATCTGGTTGGGATAACAGCTCCCTCTATGATTTTTCATAAAGCTATTTCCTTTGCCAAGGCCTTAAAAGCTAGTGGTTTCAAGAAGCCGATAATGGTTGGAGGAGCGCACGCAAATATATTCAGAAAGGATGCGTTTTTAGATTGTTTTGATTTCCTTTTTTTTGGGGAAAGCGATAGTAGCCTGGAATCTTTTCTTTCTGTGCTTGAGCATGAGGGAAGCGATTTTTCCGGTATTAACGGTCTGATTTATCGGGATGGCGAAAACATCATTGAGAATGAGCCTGTCAGGCCTATCGAAGATCTTGACGCGATAGATTTCCCCGCTTTAGATTTGGTGAGAAAAGAAAAATACGTCATGACTTTTGCAATGTTTAAGAGGAGGAGTTTTCTTCCGATAATGGCATCGAGGGGTTGCCCATTCAAATGTGTTTTTTGCAGTGAACCTCAAACAAATCCAACAGTAAGATTTAGGTCTGCTAAAAATGTCGTCGATGAAATAGAAAAATGGAACAAGGACTTGGAAATTAGCCATTATTATTTTCTTGATTCTAATCTTACTCTCAAAAGAGGCCTGGTTGAAGGAATTTGTAATGAAATTAAGAGAAGGAAGCTTAACATTACATTTGAGGGCATGACAAGGGCTAATTTAATTGATAAGGAAATATTGGTTTTGCTCAAGAGCGCCGGGTTGATAAGGTTGAGTGTCGGGCTTGAGAGCGCAGATCCGGAGATTCTTAGGATAATTAAAAAAGAAGTGTCTCCCGAGGAAATGGTGGAAGCATTTCGATTATCGGATAAACTTGGGATCGAGTTGGCGTGTACTGTCATGCTTGGGCTCCCTGGAGAAACGAGGAAGTCTGTGGAGCGAACGATTGCTTTTGTAAGGAATACTCCTCACATAAGGTACGCGAATTTTTCCATCGCCAATCCTCATCTTGGTACGGAAATGTATGAGTGGGCTCTCACCGGCAAGCATGGTATTCGATTGCTGGAAGAAAATATGGCTTCCTACCGAAGGTATGGTTATAGTCCTGTTTCAGTCAACGACCTTAGTCAGAAAGATCTCGTTTACCTTCAAAAAGTTGGCCTTTTGAAGATTCATTGTACTTTCAGGCGGATAGTGGGCATGGTTAGATTAATAGGGTTTTTTTATATCGTGCCTGTTATCTTTGCAGTGATAAAGGAATACATGTCAAACCAAAAAGGAAAGAATCTCTTTCACAAGAAGCTGTAAGGTTAGCTTATGGCTGAGATTATAAAGGAAAATTAGCCCTTGAGCTATATCCTGCCTTATTTTAACCTGTTTGTTAGCTAGCGGTAGTATAGAAATATGGAGCAGCGTGAGATTTTGTAAATTCAAAAGGATAGTAAATAAGAGCGATGCCTCTTTTGCTGTACGAGGTGCGCCACGGTATGCTATGAAGGTAAAATTTGTAATAATTGCAGTGTTACTTTCGGTAATAATACTTCTTGCGTATTGCAATAGTTTTTTCAGCAGTGCCGGCTTTGCGCAGTATGATTCTGACTATCAAGTACAAACGTTGCCTTTCTTGGAGTTTGCGAAAAATAATTTTATCGCCAAAAATTCATGTTTGTGGAATCCTCTTATTTTATGCGGCGTTCCCCATATGGCTGAACCTTCAAGAGGGTTTTTCTATCCACCCAGGATATTTTGTCTCAGTTTTTTATCTGCCGATACGGCAAGCCGTGTATTTTGTTTCTTGCATATATTTTTGGCAAGTTTAGGGATAGTGCTATACCTAAAAACGATCACCTCAAGGCTGCAAGCCGCTTTTATTGGTGCAATAGTTTTTATTTTCTGCGGCCCTGCGATGGAAATGATTGTTGATGGGGATTTGGATTCGATTTCAACTATAGCGTGGTTGCCCTTTCTTTTATTTTTTACAGAGCGGTATATTCAAAATAGAAAAAGAATAAGCTTATTCTTTATAACACTATCATGCAGCATGTCACTCTTAGCCGGAGAACTACAGTTATTTTCTTACATACTCATTTTTTATATAATGTATCTCTATAACGCTATAAAAGGATTGAAAAGCGATGATACATGGATAGTAACTAAAAACGTGCTTAAAAATATTTTGTTAGGCATTGTAATGGGGAGTGTACAGGTATTACCTGTCATTGAGTTGAATGCCTTGAGTATTCGTTATCGCAGCTATGCCACATCTATTTCAGATGCGCTTCCTGTTAGCAGGCTGATAGATTTAGTTTTTCCCTATTTAATTTGTTTCAAGAAAAAGTTTGTTGATACTGCGTTTGTCTTGAATTGCGGCGTCTTGGCTTTTATCTTTTCTTTAGTTGCAGTTGTAAAGGATCGAAAGTTCGCTCCTGTTTTCATGGCGGGGGCTATTTTTCTTGCTTTATCAGCCTTTGGCGCTCCCGTTCATCTGCTGTATTATCACTTTTTTCCTTTAGGCAAATATGTCCAAGCAGGGGAGGAGCTTATCAGAGTGCTGGGAGTTTTGTTGTCTATTTTAGCAGGATTGGGGTGGAGTATAATGCAATCAAGTAAAAGTAAACGTATGAACTTTCGTTTTATTTTATTTGTAGTTTTGATTGCGGAAAGTGCTGTATTAAATCAAAGGTATCAGAAGCAGGTCCCCAGATATAATGATCGAAGCTATTTTAAAGAAGAAGAGCTCATGCGTGATATAATAAAAAATGATTATCAAGGAGAAAGGGTTGCGCGATTTAAGTTAGCCAACTATATAGTAAGTCCTAACATACTCATGTCGTATGGTATTGCTGATATAGCAGGTTTTTATAGTTTTATATTAAAGAGATATGCTGATGTAGTATCAGGTATTGAAAAGGCCATAGTTTCAGGCCCGGGAGGTAAAGGCGTAACTTTTGAAGTAGCTAATTTTAGCGATGGTAAGGTGTTATCTCTGCCGTTATTGAATATGCTTAATGTTAAATATATTTTTACTTCAGAATATGTTACTGCAGAGAATCTTGAGTTAGTATATGATGGGACAGCGAAGCTCTATAAGAATCTTGCCTGTTTGCCGAGAGTATTTTTAGTCCATGATTGGCGTGTTGTCAAAAATGAGACAGATATTTTAAAAAGTGTTGTGCGGCGTGATTTTAATCCTCTACGCTATGTTTATTTGGAGGAGGAGCCTGTGTGGCATAGCGAGGGTGCTGATATTGCGGGGCCGTATGCATACTCAAAAGCAGACATGCGAGCATATAAGCCGGATACAGTAGTCATAGAAACACGGTCAAACGAAAGGAGCATGCTGTTTATCTCGGACATGTTTTATCCGGGATGGAGAGTGTGTGTTGATGGTAAAGCATCGCCGTTGTATCGTGCCAATTATTCTTTCCGGGCAGTTGCTGTTGGAAAGGGAAGGCATATAGTTACTTTTTATTATTCTCCTCTTGGCTTTAAAGTTGGCGCGATCCTTTCTCTCTTCTCACTCTTTTTCTTATTAAGGCAAGTATGTACAAACGAAACTTAAGATGAGAGTCTCGACACTAAAAATGATTGATTGCTGGGTTGGGATACCCATCTGTTTTATTCTGTCTAGTATCAATGCAATAAAGCGCTTTTTTGTTTCTAAACATTATACAGAATATCATCCGCGAAAAATAATGTTTTTGGAGCTTTCAGAGATGGGAAGCGCTATTCTTGGATATCCGGCTATGAGAAAAGCGCAAGCACTGCGGCCCTCATGCCTATTGTATTTATGGATTTTTAAAAAGAATAAAGATATCGCGCCTCTTTTAGGGATATTCCCGGATGAAAATATTGTTACTATGAGAGACGATAATTTTTTTTATTTAGTTATCGATATCATAAGAAATCTGCGGAAAGTGCGTAAAGAAAAAATAGATGTCATTATTGACATGGAGCTTTTCTCGAGAGTCACAAGCCTGCTCAGTTATTTCTCGGGAGCAAAAATCAAGGTTGGTTTTTATGGATTCTCGATAAAGAATCCGTACCGGGGGGAGTTGCATACTCATAAGGTAAATTACAGTTGCCATCGGCACATGCGCGATAATTTCCTAGCGCTTGTTGAGCCGCTTACAATGTTTTTTAAAGAATATTCTTCCTCCTCGGCTGCGTTGAGTGAAGCGTCTTATTTGCCTAAGAGAAAATTGGGCCTCTATGCCCCAAGGACCCTCTGGCAAAAATTAGAAGCATACAATAATCATATAACCAAAAATTCTAAAATAATAATTTTACATCCTGGTGTTTGTGATGTCATCCCTATCCGTGCCTGGCCGCTTCAGAATTATATCGAGCTCATGAGGCGATTATTGATTAACACGGAAATTTTCTTTATTGTTATTGGCATGAAGCTGCAGCCCTCTGACGCTAGGATGCTTGAACGTGAGATGCGGCATCCTCGATGTGCGCATCTTGTTGGACAAACAACCATCAAGGAATTGATAGATTTATTTACAATTTCTCATCTTTTCATAAGCCATGACAGCGGAGCGGTGCATTTGGCTTCTTTGACCGAGATTAATATTATTGCATTGTTTGGCCCTGAGGCTCCTTTGCTCTATAAGCCATTAAGCGATAAAAGTATTATTCTCTATAAAGACTTTGCTTGCAGCCCCTGTTTATCTGCCTATAATTACAGAAGCTCTGCATGTAAAGATAATATATGCCTGAGAGCAATAACTGTAGATGAAGTATATAATCAAGCGGTAAGGGCACTAGGATTATTCACAGCCTGTGAGGCAGGATTAAGGGAGTTTTGATCTATGGGGGCAGAGAAGCCAGATAATGGTATGTTAGATGCCCAGGGATATAGCCATGGAAATCCCGAGGAAGGAGGAATATCCATAGTTTTCCCAGTCTATAATGAGGAAGATACTATTGAGCAGGTTGTTCAGTCAACACTGAATTTCATTCCGAAACTATTTAGACATTATGAAATAATTATTGTTGACGATGGTAGTAATGACCGTTCAGGAGATATTATACGACAATTATCTTTTGACACAGAGGCTATAAGGGGGGTATATTTACCTAAAAACCGTGGATATGGGATTGCGTTGGCTTCAGGTTTTAAAGTCGTAAGGTATCCCCTCGTATTCTTCATGGATGCTGATGGGCAATTTTGTATTTCAGATATAGAAAAGCTGCTATGCTACATAGAGCACTATGATATTGTTATTGGCAGCCGATGTGTGCGTAATGACGATTTATACAGGATTTTTATAGGGAAAGTGTACAACTGGTTAACATGCTTTTTGTTTGGAATGAAAATAAAAGATATAACATGTGGTTTTAAATTGTTTAAGACGCCTATACTAACGATGATTGGTTTAAAGAGCCGGGGGGGGTTTATTAACGCGGAAATATTGATTAAGGCAAAAATGAGAGGTTGCTCTTTGAAGGAGGTTACTGTACAACACTTGCAGAGAACTCAAGGCACCCCAAGTGGGGCACATCCTGTAGTTTTTATTAAGAAGATTATTGAGTTACTAAGCATGTTTTTCAAAATACATTGCCAGAAATTCTTACTATAGCATCCTTAGGAAACGTTTTTACTTTTGTATAGAAGGATAGGAAGCATAAAGCATTCCTAGCAGCGTCCACCAAATAAAGCTTACCTCAGGAACAAAAAAGCTAAAATCGACGGTATTATGCACTAAGAATACTATCACCGCAATGAGTAATCCCACAGTGTGATGTCTGCGAGAAGATGTTTTTAGTGTTTTTATCCCTTTTGAAAGTACAATAATTACCAGCCAGAGAAAAGATGATAATCCGACAATCCCTATTTCTGCCCATAGTTGTAAATAAGCATTATGGACATAATGGCTTAGGGGGATGTTAAGGGCTCCTAAACCGATACCAAAATAAGGGTGTTTTGCAATAATTGTAAGCGTCTCTTGCCAATACTGTAGCCTTTGTCTAAGAGAGAAAGAAAGCAGGAGGTGCTCTTTAACAGTTGTTAGCCTTGTTAAAAGAACGGCAAGAGGAATACACGCCAAAAGTAATACAATGAGGAATTTTCTTTTTAAAGGCATTTCCGCTATGCACACATAGATGCTTATTCCAACAGCAAGGCTTACCACAGCGCCTAAGGATTGGGTAAGGAGTAGAGCAAAAAGAAAGAGGATGGTAAAATGCCATTTGTCCTTCTTGGTTAACGTAAGACTGATAACTACGATAAGATAGCTGCCAAGTAAATTCGGCGTAACAAAAGGGATAAATGCCCGGTGATGTTGTATATAATCTAAGGCAAATTGGTTGGTAACGTTATGGCGTATGAGATATCCTGATAAATGATTAAATCCGCAGATATATTGATAAATCGCAAGTATGCTTATCATTATAGCTGCAAAGATAATGTTTTTGATGATTTTTTCTTTGTCTTGCTCTGAGCTTGAGCCGCAGGTGAAGAAGATAAGGAGGCTTAAGCAGTATTGTGAAAGTTCTTTTAGACTGTAAATCTTGTTGCAGGAAAAAGTCGCCGAAATAATCAGAGCAAGAATAAAGAAAATAATTGGATACCGCAAGGAGCTGGCTTTTGCCAGAGAAGAATAGTTCCCTTTCAATTGACAGAGTACTATAACAGTGAGTAAACTAATGGTATAGAGAGCGTTGACAAAAGGAAAAGCCGAAGATGCAATAAAAGGGCGCAAGAATAGTAAAATGAGAAATGCTGAAAACATTGTAGTATAATATTATTGCGTTATGCCTAAAAAGTCAAATAAAAGAATTAGCGTTGTGGTGGTAACCTTTAGGGTTGGAAATTATCTCAAAAGGTGTCTCTCTTCCATACAAGAGCATAGTTATCCAGGGCTTGAGATTATTGTGATAGACAATTCGTTGAAGCAAGACAGCGGCGAGACAATAACGCGACGATATGATGGAGTACAATGCTATCATGGGCAGCCTGGTTTATCTTATTGTGAAGGGCTTAACATAGGGATAAAAATTGCAAGGGGCGAATTTATTCTCTGTCTTAATGACGATGTGATTTTAGCCCAAAGTTTTTTTGTAAATGCTTTAAAAGGCTTTGCAATGGATAGTCGTATTGGAATGGTTAGTGGAAAAATCCTGCGTTTTGATAAGGATACCATAGATAGCGCGGGACTATTTTTGACACCTTGGCGAACCGCTCAAGAAAGAGGTTACGGGCTTAAAGACAGAGGCCAATTTGAAAAAGAGGGATATGTCTATGGCATTAGCGGTGCAGTTGCTTTCTATCGTAAAAAGATGCTCGACGAAATTAAGCAAGGACTAGAGTATTTCGACCGCGATTATCACTATTTTTATGAAGATTTGGATATGGCGTGGAGATCGCAGAAGAGAGGCTGGAAGGGGTACTATATTCCGTCTGCGATTGCATACCATGTGCGCGGGGCATCATTAAGAAGCGTAGATGGCAGAGACAAACCGTATGCCCGCCGGTATCTCAAGAGCGATAGTTTGCATGTCGATTTAATTAAAAACAGGTATCTTACTATAATTAAAAATGAATCCATAGTGGATTTTTTGTGGCATTTTCCTTTTATTCTTTTTTATGATTTTATCCAGTGGGGCTATATAGTACTTTGTAAACCACAGCTCGTATGGGTTTTTTTAAAAAACTGGAGCTATGTGCAAGCAGCTTTTAAAAAAAGAAAAAAAATCATAAAAAATACTTGACAAAGCTAATTTTTTCTTTATAATTAGCACTCTGGCAGTAAGAGTGCTAAAATCAAAAACATTAAAACGGAGGTGTTTGTATGAACGTACAACCGTTGGGTGACCGTGTGGTCGTGAAGCCGCTTGAAGCGGAAAGCAAAACCAAGGGAGGGATTCTTCTCCCGGATACCGCGAAAGAAAAACCTCAAGAAGGTAAAATCATCGCGGTAGGAAAAGGCAAGTATTCGGATTCCGGCTCCTTGCAGCCTTTAGAAGTCAAGGCGGGGGATAGGGTTTTGTATGGGAAATATTCCGGAAGCGAAATCACCACCAAAGACGGCGAAGAGTTTTTAATTATGAGAGAAGAAGATATACTGGCAATTATCAAGTAGGCCAAATGTATTTTCAGTAAACAAATAACAAACCTGTGAGGAGGTTTTAAGATGGCAAAACAATTATTATTTAGCGAAGAGGCCAGACGCCAGATTTTAAACGGCGTTGAGCAGTTAGCGCGCGCGGTAAAGGTGACGCTTGGGCCTAAAGGAAGAAATGTCGTTATAGACAAGAAATTCGGTTCACCGACTATTACCAAAGACGGGGTAACCGTAGCCAAGGAAATTGATCTTGAGGATCCCTATCAGAATATGGGCGCGCAGATGGTCAAAGAGGTAGCAGAGAAAACCTCTGACAATGCCGGTGACGGTACCACCACCGCGACCGTTTTAGCAGAGTCAATTTATCGCGAGGGGCTTAAGAATGTAACCGCCGGGGCTAATCCTATGGCGCTTAAAAGAGGCATTGAGAAAGCGGTTGAAAGGATTGTTGAGGAATTAAAGAAACTTTCGACTACTATCAAGGATAAAAAAGAGGTAGCTCAGGTTGCCGCGATTGCCGCTAATGGCGATACCGCAATCGGCGATTTGATTGCCGAGGCCATGGATAAAGTCGGTAAAGACGGTGTTATTACCGTTGAAGAAGCAAAGTCAATGGCTACTTCCTTGGAAGTGGTTGAGGGTATGCAGTTTGACCAGGGATATTTATCTCCTTACCTTGTCACCGATTCAGAGAGGATGGAGGTTCTTCTGGAAGATCCTTATATCCTTATTCATGAGAAGAAAATATCTTCCCTGAAAGACCTTCTTCCGCTTTTAGAGAAGATTGCCCGTACCGGAAAACCTTTACTTATTATCGCGGAAGAAGTTGAGGGTGAGGCGCTTGCAACCTTAGTAGTGAACAAGCTCCGCGGAACTTTGCATGCTGCCGCAGTCAAGGCTCCGGGTTATGGCGACAGGCGTAAAGCAATGCTTGATGACATCGCGGTTCTTACCGGTGGCAAAGCCATTACCGAGGATTTAGGTATCAAGCTCGAGAATGTGGATATTGAAGATTTAGGCAGGGCAAAGAGAGTCAAAATTGATAAGGAAAATACTACCATTGTCGAGGGTGCGGGAAAAACCCAGGCCATTAACGGCAGGGTAGCGCAGATCAGAAAGCAGATTGAGGATACCGATTCTGATTATGACCGCGAGAAGCTGCAAGAGCGCCTGGCAAAGCTTGCCGGTGGAGTTGCGGTTATCAATGTCGGTGCCGCGACCGAAACAGAGATGAAAGAGAAAAAGGCCAGGGTTGAAGATGCCTTACACGCAACCAGAGCCGCGGTTGAAGAAGGGATTATTCCCGGAGGCGGAGTGGGATTGATTCGCTGTATCCCCGCACTCGATAAACTTAAGGGTGACGAAGATGAAAAGATTGGTATTGATATCATCAAGCGCGCCCTTGAGGAGCCTATCCGTCAGCTTACTTTTAACGCTGGGCTGGAGGGTTCAGTCATTGTGCAGAGAGTCAAGCAGGAAAAAGGCAATATCGGATTCAATGTCGCGACAGGCGAGTATACCGATATGATTGAAGCTGGGGTTATGGATCCTACCAAGGTTGCCAGAACTGCCTTGCAAAATGCTTCAAGTATAGCAGCGTTGTTGTTAACCACCGAGGCGCTCATTTGCGATAAACCGGAAAAAGATAAGCCGGCAATGCCTCCAATGCCACCACACGGCGGCGGCGGCGGATACGGTGATATGTATTAAATTAAATGAGCACGCAACTTACGTAACGAAGTGAACGTAAGTTGCGGTGCGAATTTACCCAGCCTCTTCTATTTAAACATTACCTTCTTTAAATAGAAAAGGCTGGGTATTTTTTTTTGAAAAAACACTTTTTATGCTATACTTATAATATGCTGGGTTATCTATTGAAGCGTTTGGCGGGAATGATCCCGCTTTTTATTGGCATCATTACCATTTCTTTTATGGTAATTCATCTTGCTCCGGGTAAGCCTACGACGCTACAGGAGGCAATGAATCCCAAGGTGTCACTAGAGGCGCGGGAAAGGCTTACAAAGTTATATGGTTTGGATAAACCTCTTTCTATCCAATATTTTAACTGGTGCAAGAAATTAGCCGCCTTTGATTTTGGCGTATCCTTTATTGACAGCCGCCCGGTTGTGGCAAAAATCGCAGAGCGTCTACCGTTAACCGTAGCCATTAATATTGCCTCTCTTGTCCTTATCTTATTTTTTGGCATTCTTATCGGATTATGGTCTGCCAGAGCAGCCGGCTCTTTAGAAGATCATTGTATAACGGTGTTACTTTTTATCGGTTTTGCCATGCCGGGCTTTTGGCTGGGGCTGTTATTAATGAATGTCTTCGGGCTGCAATTACGGTGGCTGCCGATTTCAGGCATCAGTTCTTTAGATTTTGAATACTATACTTTCTGGGAAAAGGGTATTGACCTGGCAAGGCATTTAATGTTACCTCTTTTTGTTTCATGCGTTGGAGGTTTGGCAGGAATTTCCCGTTATATGCGCCAGGCAATTTTAGAAATTTTGAAGCAACCGTTCATTCGTGCTGCCAAGGCTAAAGGGTTATCGTTTGATGCCGTGCTTAAAAAGCATGCTCTTCCCAACGCGCTCTTACCAGTAGTTACTATTGTCGGTTTGTCTATTCCCGGTTTAATCGGCGGCAGTGTTATTCTTGAGTCTATTTTTGCTTTACCCGGGGTAGGGAGGCTTTTTTATGAAGCAGTAATGGCAAGAGATTATCCGATGATAATGGCAGAGCTAGTGCTTGGCGCGGTATTGACTTTGCTTGGCAACCTGTTTGCGGATATTGCCTATGCCTATGTAGATCCAAGGATAAGGTATAAGAAGTAAGGTAATGTGTGAGCGAGTTAACGTGTGAGCGAGTTAGCGTGTGAGCGGGTGAGCGGTCTACGGCTTACAACCCCGCAAACACGCAACCCCGCAAACACGCAAACACGCAAACACGCAAACACGTTCACCCGTAAACCCTTTACAATGAAACTAAGATTATTTTTTGGATTAGGAATAATTATCATCTTAAGTGTTGCGGCAATCTTTGCCCCCTTTTTAACCCGTTACGATCCAGATAAAATTTCTATTGATGATGCGCTCCTGGGGCCCTCTGGCGCGCACCTCTTGGGTACGGATCAATTGGGACGGGACCTTTTTAGCAGAATGATGTATGGCGCGCGTATTTCTTTATTAGTCGCGCTCATCTCTGTTGCTATTGCCACAAGCGTAGGGTTATTTTTTGGTTCCCTGGCAGGATTCTTCGGCAGTGTTATAGACAGCCTGATTATGCGTTTTGTGGATATCATGCTGTGTTTTCCCGCGTTCTTTCTGATTTTAGCGGTGGTTGCCATTTTAGAGCCGTCAATAGTCAATATTATGGTTATTATTGGTTTAACGAGTTGGATGGGGGTGGCGCGCTTGGTGCGGGCGGAGATTCTTTCTTTGAAAGAAAGAGAATTTATTTTAGCGGCAAAGGCGTTTGGAGTCAGTAACATAAGGATTATCTGGCGGCATTTAATCCCGAATGCGCTTTCCGCGGTGATTGTGAACGCGACCTTAGGCGTCGCGGGCGCGATTCTTTTGGAATCATCTTTAAGCTTTTTAGGCTTAGGGGTACAGCCGCCTACCCCAAGCTGGGGAAATATCCTGGCAGAGTCAAAAGAAACATTAGGGGTTGCCTGGTGGTTATCTTTGTTCCCCGGCCTTGCTATACTTCTTACGGTAGTAGGGTTTAATTTGCTGGGTGAAGCATTGAGGGAGCGGGCGTAGGCAGCGGTTTTGTAAAAGCGGATGTAGGGAACGGTTTCAAACCGTTCCCTACAGAGTGTTCATATGGTTGGAAATAATCTCTTAGAAATAAAAAATCTCCATATCCATTTTAGGCAGCAGAATAAACTTATACGAGCGGTTGAGGGAGTTTCTTTGGATATTGGCGAGGGGGAAATTGTGGGGTTGGTGGGTGAATCAGGAAGCGGAAAAACCCTCACCGCGTTAAGCATTACGAGAATCTTGCCTAAAACCGCTGAAATTGTAAGTGGAGAGATAATTTTCCAAAATCAGGATTTGTTAAGAGTTAATGAATCCCGGATTGAGGCTATTCGGGGCAGGGATATTTCGTATATATTTCAGGAGGCAAGTGCTTCTTTGAATCCTGTGTTACCTATTGGCAGGCAGATCTCTGAAGGCATTATGCTTCATCAGAATAAAACAAAAAAAGAGGCAGGGGATTTGGCTTTGGATTTGTTACGGTTAGTACGCCTTAAACGCCCGGAGGATATTGTGAAAAGTTATCCTCACCAGCTTTCCGGAGGAATGAATCAAAGAGTAATGATCGCGATAGCCTTAAGCTCAAAGCCAAAACTTCTTATCGCTGATGAGCCTACAACCGCATTGGATGTGACTATTGAAAAGGAAATAATGCGGGTGCTTTTAGAGCTGCAAGCGCAATTGAATTACAGCATTTTGTTTATTACCCATAATGTGGCATTAGTTCAAGAATTTGCCCATCGGATTGCCATTATGTATAAGGGAAAGATTGTGGAAAACGCTGAGCGCGAAACCATTTTTTCGTCGCCGCTTCATGAGCATACCAAAGAACTCATAAGCGCGATAATTCGCCTATGATACTGGAAGTCAAGAACCTGGCCAAATATTATCCTCTGGAGCGGGGAATCTTTAAAACGCACGCCGGTTTTATCAAGGCTGTCGACGGCGTAAGTTTTTGCCTTCATGAGGGAGAAATCCTTGGCATCGTAGGAGAATCCGGCTGCGGCAAAAGCACGCTGGCGAAGCTGCTTCTTAAATTAATAGAACCTACCGGAGGCGAGATTACCTTTTGGCCCCCGGTTCTTAGGTTACGGCTTGACGCGGGGATTGTTTTTCAGGATCCTCTCTTAAGCTTAGACCCCAGAATGCGGATAAGGGATATCCTGCGCGAGCCGCTTCTTGCGCAGAGGAAAAACGCTGATGGAAAGAAGGTATCGGAATTATTGGCGGAGGTTGGCCTTGATACGAGTATCCTGCGGCGATTCCCTTCGCAGGTAAGCGGCGGCCAGCGCCAGCGGGTTTGTATCGCGCGCAGTTTGGCAACGCATCCTAAGCTGCTTATCTTGGATGAGGCGCTTTCTTCGTTAGATACCATTACCCAAAAGCATATCTTAGAGCTGCTTACGCGTTTACAAAGCAGGCTCAAGCTAACCTATATTTTTATCAGCCATAACATCGCGGTGGTTAAAAGGATAGCCAGCCGTGTTATCGTGATGCTGGAAGGAAAGATTGTTGAGCAGGGAAGCGTAGACGCGGTTTTTAGCCATCCTCAAGCCGTCTATACAAAAAAACTCCTTGAAGCTGCCAGGTAAATACTATATAATATTTTGACTATGGTGGAATTAGTGCGGCCGTATATACTCGCGTTTATCCCTATTTTCGCGGCGGTAGACGCGTTGGGAAATATTCCTCTTTTTATCGGGCTTACGCACGCACTGAATAAAAAACATAAACAGCGGGTGATCCGGGAATCGGTGGTTACCGCAACCGTTATCGCCGTTGCTTTTATGTTTTTAGGCAAGGCGATTTTAAGGATGCTCGGTATAAGCGTTGCTGATTTTCAGATTGCCGGAGGCATACTTCTTTTGGTTATTTCAATCAATCTGTTACTCTCCGGTAAAAAAAAGAGCGGTTCGGTATTAACCGAAGGCAGCCCGGATGTGGGGATATTTCCTTTAGGCACGCCCCTGGTAACAGGCCCGGCAGTGCTTACCATGATCCTGATGATGGTAGATAGTGTTGGCGTCGTACCAACCTTTGCCGCGCTTCTTTGCAATATGGTGATCGTGTGGCTGAGTTTTCAATATACTGATTATTTTGTGCGCGTTATCAGCGAGGCAGGGATGAAGGCATTCGCTAAGATTATGTATATCCTTCTTGCGGCAATCGCGGTGATGATGATGCGTAAGGGAATAACAGGAGCATTTTTATTATGATGCGTAAGGTTTTCACCTTTGTTCTTGCTGGAGGCAAGGGCGAGCGGCTCTATCCCTTGACCAAGGATAGGGCAAAGCCGGCAGTGCCCTTTGGCGGGATTTATAGAATTATTGACTTTACACTCTCAAACTGCATTAACTCAGGGCTTCGCCGCATCCATGTTTTAATCCAGTATAAGTCTATTTCATTGCAAAGGCACTTAAGGGTGGGCTGGAATATCTTCAATTCGGATTTGGGCGAGTTTATCGATGTGATCCCTGCCCAGCAGCGGGTGGGTTCTGACTGGTATCGGGGCACCGCGGATGCCATTTATCAGAATATTTACACCATTGAGCAGGAAAAGCCAGATGAGATATTGATTTTAGCCGGTGATCATGTCTATAAGATGAACTATTATAAAATGATCGATTTTCACCGGGAATCAGAAGCAGACCTTACGGTAAGCGTCGTGGAGATGGAAAAAGAGCGTTCCGTGCAGTTGGGGGTACTTGAGGTTGACGCTAAAGGCGGGGTCTTAGGGTTTGAAGAGAAGCCTGTAAAGCCGGAAACTATTCCCGGAAAACCGGATAAGATTTATGCCTCAATGGGAATTTATGTGTTTAGCCGGCAGGCACTGGAAGAGGAATTAACGGAAGATGCCTCCAGGAATACCGACCATGATTTCGGGAGAAATATTATCCCTCAGATGGTAAGGAAAGGCAAAAAAATTTGCGCCTATAATTTTTCGACGCAAAAGTCAGAAGATGGAGCCGCTCTTGATCCGGACGCGACCTATTGGAGGGATATCGGTACCATCGACGGCTATTATCAGGCTAATGTGGATCTTTTAGGCCCTGAGCCGGTATTTAATTTATATGACCAGAATTTTCCGATTCGCACCTATCAGGAGCAGTTTCCTCCGGCGCGGACTATCCATTCAGATGAAGAGGCCGGCAGGGTTGGCCAGTTACTTGATTCTTTGGTTTCAAGCGGTTGTGTCATTAGCGGCGGTAAGGTTCAGCGTTCCATACTTTCTCCCAATGTGCGGATCAACAGTTTTTCCGAAGTGTATGATTCCATCCTTATGGAAGGCGTTGATGTCGGCCGATACGCCAAGATACAACGGGCAATCATTGACAAAGAAGTAAAAATTCCCCGGGGAATGATTATTGGTTACGATGCCGCCGAGGATAAAAAAAGGTTTACGGTTACCGAGTCGGGGATCGTGGTGGTCGGCAAAGGCACGGAGATAAAGTAGACGATAGACGATAGACGATGGACGATGGACGATAGGCGATGGACGATAGGCGATAGGCGATGGACGATAGGCGATGGACGATGGACGATAGGCGATGGACGATGGACG